>WLWI01001552.1_pt1 | contig 19896 bp, 9 predicted proteins | sample 6701501 | NCBI WGS metagenome assembly WLWI01 (sample SAMN12718690, study PRJNA515312) | sponge metagenome | isolation source: marine sponge | host: Mycale hentscheli | place: New Zealand: South Island, Marlborough, Capsize Point | collected 2014-11-01
ATTCTTTTTTTTTTTTTTTTTTTTTTTTTTGTGTTTTTTTTTTTAGTTTTTTTGGGTCTTTTTTTTTGTTTTGTTGGGGGGGGGGGGGGGTTAGGGGATAAAAGGCACGGGTAATAGTAGTCAACATACTGCACTTCCCTTAATCAAAATATTTTTATCTCTGGTTTTGTGTTGCACTAAGTAAAACTGGCTATATTTGAAATTTGAGGAAAAACCCTATCTAAATTATATTCTAGCATTCTTCTAAAGCTTACTGTTCAACTAGGTAGTAAGGCCCATGCTTTGTTAATTTTGATGATACTATTGTAGTAGTCATATGGACAGTGTTCTGTTGCTTTTAAGTTTATTTTTGTATGGAATGAGTACTGATAGTGGTGCATGACATGCACACTCATGTAGTCACTAACACTACCCATCTGCATTCAATGATTCACTTTTAGCTGATGAAAGGTTATTTCCATTTCCAGAGTCCAGAACGCAACCCCACAAAAGTTGACATTTTGCCGTTAAAACTTGAATGCCACTGATGGTTGTTATCACATCAGAAGACCAGGCATGTTCTTTCGCAGGGGATGTGGGGTCCTGCCTCATCAGGTCTAGTACCTGCCTCACCTGGTCAGCAATAACGAAAAAAAGAGCAGAATTATTTCTGTGTTGGTATCTAATGTGTTTAGTGTGTATTCATGTGAATGGATCATTCATGTCTATTCATTGATATCTTGACATAAGAGTGTTAATATTGGTGTATTGAACGGCCCGTATAACACTGTAAATTGGCTCTCCACATTCAGTCTTACTTTATTTCTTGTCTTGACCACTTATTGTACCATAATATTCTTCCATTATTAAATGAAAACGTAAAACCGTATCTTGTACATAGGAGTGGTATTAGTTAAGGGCAAGAACTTGGTACAAGCAGTATAGATAGGCCGAAGAAACCCTAAAAGACCAGGTTAATAATGCTTGACTCAATACTTACAATACAGTTAAGCGAATTAGTTCACTCACCATTCTACTGATGTATGTTACAAGTTAATGTTTTCTGTAACATATTGACAAGAACATGATCTTCTCAGTAAAGTCTATACTTCACAATCGAGAGACTATCTTGGGATTACGTTATACCTATTGTGTATAATTCTGTCACTATTACTGAAAACATTCTTTAGTCCAAGTCAATTGGAATATATCAATGCATGTGTATAATATGACTGATACTGACTCCTACCATTCATTCTATAAGCATTCTGAGCATCGGTATATTATTTTAACAGTACTGTTAAACACACTGAAGTCCACAATTGGTGTAGAAAAGTTGTTGAGTTTTAACATTATTGCTAAGTACTCCTCATCTAGAAAATCACTGATAAAACTTTACATTCCTTTAATTCTGTCTACATCTCTTCATTTGTCTCCCTTTGCTTCCATATCCTCATTTAACACTCTTTCTACATCTCTTCACTCACTACTCCATATTCCTCTACTACCATTTTGCTTCCCTCCATTTTCTCACTCATCACACACAAGAATCCTCCTTCAATTTGATCATCTATTTTTCTTCATGCTCATTCATTTACCACTCACAACTTCCTTCATGTTGTAAGTTTATACTTTTGTTCATCCAACTTCCTGAAATGCTGTTGATCAATAAACATATGTAATCAAATATATTCTGTATTTTTAGTGCTTTACATAACAGCTTTAAATTATGCCTGCACATTTGGCAGAATTTCATATTGTAACAAACAAAAGCAATTTCTATTCAAAAAATGTAATAATTTAAATAATTTTTAGGTATACCATGTTTGTACACAGATGAAATTGTGAGTCACTAATAAGATGCCACACTCTTTGCTAGTTATTGCATTTATTCAGAGATGGAACTAAGTTTGGATAGGCATAATAATGCCATTATTTGAAAATAAAGAAAGAAAAGTAAGCATTGCTTGTCACACTGCAAAGTGGAACTTTGTTCAAATTTACATCAACATAACAATTGAAACAAGATTTTTTCTTTACAATTTACAAATAATGTAAGACAAGCTCTTAACACAAACATTATAAGTGACTCATTGTCATAAAAATTCTGCCATAATTCTATTGTACACTTTCATAAAGTGGAGTAAGACGTGATATAGTTGAACGATCTGTTTTCCCAACAATGTCATATGACAGATTATTCTCACAGATGAAGTCATCAGTTGGTGGAGTAGAAATTACATTTATTTCACCATATGATACATTGTTGTCATATTGAAGAGAATTCTAAATAATAATAGAATAACATCACAAACCTATTACTAATTTTCAGTTCATATTATTCTTATTGTAGTTATAATTTGTAGATTAAGGCAATAAAAAAATCAGCTGAAAATAGTCTCACTTAAATTCACTAATTTTGTGGATAGAAAAGTTATATTAATTTCTGCTTCTGTTCTAATGAGACAAATATAGTGTATTAAATCTCATTATGCATATTATTTTGTCAAAATTGGAATTTAAACATCCATTTCTGTGACAACTAATACTAAAGTTAATAATTACTTACGTATAAATATAATATATACTAACTATTCATTTAAAGTAGATATTAAAATGTTTATCAATACTACAGGTGTAACATATACATACATGACCAAAGACTGAAATTGTATTGTATCCAAACATGTAGCGTTAAAAATTTGTCATTTTCACATACGTACATCCACATCTTTCCTTGTACTTGCATCAGATCTTCATGGAAGTTAATTTATATTGAAATGTTGACATAAAAATTTTCTGAATACTTACTTTTCTTTTGTTTCACAGCACACCTTGTCTATTAATAAAGCAATTATACATAGAACACATAGTATTGCGTTATTATTAATTAAATTCTTACCTTTTTTTGCTATTATTACAACAGTAACAGCAACTGTTAGAATTACTATAATTATTATAATAGGAATCAATACCCCTACTGTTACAGATGTAATTAATAGTCCATTATTATCAATTGTTGCTAAACTGAATGTGGTAGTTGCGGCACCTACAAAAAAATGATCGTATAAAATAATCACCACATATATTATTTGTCTTCCTGACCTGTTACGGGTAAGCATAAAAATATTAAGTGAACATATACTTGTTGCATTGAAATCACATAATCTCCATTGATATCAGTGACAGTGAGGTTATATTGTGTGTTTACATTAATTCTCACTAAATCATAATTTTTTCCAATTATAGAGCGATTTATATTACCATTATTTGACGATAAATCATATGAACATCCACTATAATTACATCCTATGATAAAGTCACATGATATGTTATATATTCCAGTCCTTTTTGTAGGACAAATATTAACTCCTTCAATGTTATTTGTACCTAATTCATTTGGAAAATAATAGTATAATATAGTAAAGGAATGCCTAGCTATTTATATACACATACAAAATTGCTGAGATTCAGAGAATGATATTCCTAAGCTGTTGTTAGATATTATTGTCAAGTTGTAAACTGATTTTATATTTAAACCTGAAATTATAACTGTTGACTCCGAATTAATTCCAACAAGTTCTGATAACAATGTAGGCAAAGTTGCATTTTGACTTTGAAGTAAAGCAAACAACAGATTGTTATCATCCTGTGGACAATCTAACATCTAAACATTAACAAAGTTATTAAAAACAGCTACTATTGTCCAATATAGTACCTGTATTGTCAGATTTAATGAGTAGGATTCCTCCATACTAATTAATGAATAGTCAATATCATTTGTAGAAGGTATGTAAGGTAGAGTCTTATTTACACATGAAGGTGGACTTTGTCCTACTATATTAGTAGCTGTGATACACATGGTAAAGGGATCACATGACCTCACTCCTTCCAGTGTGAAGTTATAGGAGTTAGTATTAGTCACATACATTGTGATGTTTTCCAATTGGCTTGGACTCAAGAATGTGAGAGTAATATTGAAATTAACAGATATGGTAGGAATGGCTTCATAAGTCCATGATGTAATTAGAGAATTATCCTTTAAAATGATGTTTTGTATGGTTAGATTACCTGGAACATCTGTTATTGAGAGTTTGGGAATTATTATTACTTGGAAAACATAATTATAAATATTATTCGTACGGTTTTTGGGAAGTATAAATATCAAGTTTATCTGTACTGTTTGCCTAACTTTGCCCTGGCTAGTAGAACGAATAGTTACCATTTAAAGTTAAACAAAATATGCTGTAACCCTAAGAAACTTATGTGAATTGAAAAATATTGAGTTAGGTTAATAATTGGTACATTAAAGTACTTTAAAAAATACTACCTTAATTTAATGCTAATTTCAATGCTGAATATGTGGCCGCAATTTTGTGATAGTGATAATACTTTTGACACAGTGTATAAATAAATACCTAATAGTGTTTTGCAACAATAACAAACACATTAACTACAGCAAAAATAATTAATGGTTTATTTAACAAGGAGATTAGCTAAGATCTAGGTGTGTTGTCAAACTGGCACTTGTTTACTCATTCAACATGGTGAAGCAGATAAATCGTGTTATTAATAAGATTTGTGCATTTTGTGAGAATTACATACTCTAAGGTTCATTCCAGATTGGGAGGGAAGTGCACATTACTGTGGAGGGTGACAGGGCCAATTTAAAGGGATGGTAGTTCACCCTATTGATAATTAAAATAATTGAATAAAATTTTGAAATGTAATCCAACAAAGTTTTGAGTACTAATAACAGTTCTGGTAGTTGTGAGAACATTACAACTTGATTTTATCTTCTTGCATTGGTCAAGCTAAATGTTTTATTCTTTTCTCTAAAAAATAAAAGCACAATTTTTATGATAGCCATTATACTAACAATACTAAAACTAATCTAAAAAGGGCCAGACAATTACATTAGAAACTATAAATTATAAGACAATATTAAAATAATATTAGACAGTTTAATGCATATTTACATGAACAGCTAGCAAAATAATTATGTAGTTCTATCATGCATACATGCATAGGTAGAATTGTTTTTATAAGAACTACTCACCATAAATGGTTAAGTTAATTTGTATATAAAATCTTTTATTTGCAGCATCAGTACTTTCACACTTTATTCCCGTCACTGAGGTGTCTGAAGTGTTTACGGATATTAAAAGAGTTGTATAGTTGTTTGTTGTGAATTGTACTGCAATGCCAGGAAATCTAGGATTAACTTTCACTATAAGTGGATTGAATCCTGGCTCGTTGCCATTTTTTAGAATAATGAACCATAAACTAATAATTCCAGTGTCACTGTGACACACAACATTCTGAAGATGGTTGACTGGAAGATGTATTGGACCAGTAGGAGAAATGGTAACTGTAACATAAATTACACAATGACATAATTTATATGTTGGTAAGCATTTATAAATAGCTTATACACTTTGGAAAACTTAACTTATATTATTATTAAATTTACATTATTTAAGCCATTAGCTATTTACCCAATAAAATTATAGAAAAAGAACAAACAGCAACAAGAATAACAAACAAGTTGTGTTTATTGGGTCCTAATGTTTAATAGAAATACAGATAATAATAGTTTCACATACAATGAAGTACTATCAAGCATAGGCTCTAACTTTCTGATAATGTCACCTTTAACAAAAACAACACCTATATTATTTTGTAATACCACCTACCAATCACTATCAAATATACTAAAGCACTGAGAGTGTAATCCCTCAACGGTAGTTTCTGATCATACATACTTTTTTTTTTCTAATGTAGTCATTCCTGATGAATAAGGCTTGTGTGTCAGTAACGACGACGACCACCGACCACCGACCGACGGTGTGTGTATTCATGAATAATTCAATAGCTCAAACAGTTTGGTAGAGCTTAGTTGTAACTAAAATGCGGGTGTAATAGTAGACGAGGGAAGGCGGCGTATGTTTCAAGGCGTATGTTTCAAAAGGACGAAAGAGGAGGCAAAAGGCATTAACTATAAAAAGCTGTTGGAATCGGCGAGGTAAAGCAGCGTAAGTTGAAAAGAGAACCGAAGCTAATTGTAACTAAAGTACGGGTGGAATCGACAGTAAAGGCTAGTATCGCAGGCTAGTATCGCAGGCCAGACCCTTTACCGAACGCAAGTGTACGGTAAATGTCTAGCCTGGCGAGACTAAGTAAAGGTTGCTTCGGTTTAAAAAAGGATGGCGAATGTACGAAAATGAAGGCAACAGTTTCACAAAGCTCGAGTCCACTACCATGATAATTAAATATGACAGAGAGAGTCAGAAGCAAGAGAGGTAGAAAGGGCTGAAGAAAGGAAAGGTGGGGGATAAGAAAAGCTGAGATTGTTCAGAAAAAAAGAGAGCAGGAAATGGAAATTCATGTAAGGTTAACCACTAGTAGAGAATGATAACTGAGCAAGATACAACTTATGCTACTGCATTCTTATGTTGCAATAGGTCAAGCGCCACTGTGTGGCTGGGTAGTAACAAAAATTGTCATATTTTTGGCTAACTGTGTAAATCACATTAACTATGGCTTAGTGTCGACAACTTTAGTCTTATAAATTGAGGAAATCACTGATGTTACTTTTAAGCAGTCAATAGTTATCATTAGTGGTCAACCACAGGCATATTTTCACTTTTCTGACATGCATGTTACCCTTTCACAAGCAGATACAATTTAGTGATTTTCCTTTTTCTAGATCAACGATGTTAAAAAATTAATATAAAATCAGGAATTCGAAAAAGTACCTAGCAACCATGAAAGTACATGTATTGTTCAACATTTATGGTCAAATTTGGTTGCCTAACAAAATACCACAAAGTTGTTATTGCGACTAAAACATAACTATATGTAACAGTGTGACCTCAATGCGTTCCAGTGCATATTCCCCGGAAGGTTATTGCATACAATATAACTTACCTTATAAAATATTTCTTTTTATTTTTTTTTAATACACAGTATAAGTAGCAGTTTGTCTTACATGGAATATCAGCTTCCATTTCCTGTTCGACATAGTTGCTGGTTTCTTAGCTACATACAGTGCTCTAGTAGCTCTCAAGTTGAAAACTTGTATTTCCTCAACTGGCAATGAAATGACAGTTTTAGCGAGCAAGTCCAACTCTCCAGCCTCAGCAGTAGCACCTCCACAGTTACTATATATCTCCTGGATTCCTTCCCTCTCACTGTTGCTGTTGGAAAAGTAGTCGCAGACAAAATCTACCATCTCAGTTCCAGAAAAATTTCTCGCCATTTTTCAAGTTAACGTCAAATATGTTATTATCCCAACTACAACACATTAGCAGTACTCTGGATGCTGCAGATAAGCTTTAGCATTTTTCATTTAGGGTAACAGTATTATTTTCCACATTACATCAACCTTGAGCACTTATAGGCTCTTGTGCCTGAATAGGTTAAGACACACTCTTGAAAACAGGAATACTTACAGTTGATGAAAGAATCGCACTTCTGTAGCAATAGAGACTTCCTAACGTAAGTGCAGAAATCACGCTGGAACCAATAGTGGTAAAAATTGTATGTTCATGCTAGCACATACTATTTTCAATGGCAAGTAATTGAAGGAATGATGAAGGCTGTATAGCAGTGTGGTGTAATGGACACCAACATTAATTAACTGTTTAAGTTTCCACCCATACATTGACTCTAATGAAGGCTCTGATGTCCTTCCTCAGTAATTATTTAATTATCTACTCTCCTATTTATCAATTATATCATTACTTACTTTGCATTCATCAATTATGTAATTATTTAATTAACTAGTTTATTTATGTTTCTTTTTCTCATGCACCCTTCTTCATTTGTGATAGCTGGTCTAGGTTTAGCAAGCATGGCTGGTATGAAAGGGAGGCATGCAAAGAAAAGTTTTTGTTCCGTTGGAAAATTTCCAAATACATCTTCTACCTGCCACTATAGTTCAGATCACCTCCAACAGCAATAATTCTTTCAAACTTTCAACTTGTCTTAGTCCAGTAGTCTGTCAGCAAAAACTCTAGAAACTTAAAAAAAATAAAAGAACCTCCATTGGGGTAGATTGAAGTATAAGGCAGGTGGGGCACTGACCACTACAACATTCCTCTAAAACAAATTGGTACAGCCATGTTTCCAGACCTCCTTCATGCTTTGTGCATTATGTGGGTTTGCTGTCGTGGAAAGATGTGTAGATATTGTACCTATGCATTCTTAAATAAACAATTGTATTCTTAGTCATGTAATGTTGTGACTTGAAGGAAATTATTGAGGGAATTTGGGGAAAACTGGTACAAATAAATGAACAAAAACTAAATTAAATCCTTTGTTCATTGGACTCACACCACCAGTAGCCAATGCCACCACTCCTCCATAGAAGATAATGTCTCACTAAAATTGTGCTTTACTATAATTAAGTAGTGGAGGTATTCACTAGTGAATATTATCCTAAGGATAATGAATAATACCCGGGATAGTATTCATTAGTGGATATGTCTGGGGAGATACTCATGAGGGGGGACAGAATTCACTATGACAATGTAATGATGTGGAGTAAATCATGGACTGCAGAGGTAGCCGTGGAAGGGTGTAAAGACTGGCCTCGTACAGTATCTGTCTGTTCTAATCTAAGGTGAACTAACTTTTTTTTAAGCTGCTTCTGATATAGATCTATCTATTTGATACTTTCTGGTACAATTTGCCCTTAGAAGAAATTATATCTGCTTATGCTAAGATGCGTCAATGGACTTGCCAGTTGTTATTGCAGTTGTAGCTAATGCAGGCAACTAGGGAACGACCCTAAACTTTGACAACAAGAATAGTAAGGTATGTCTTTTGAACTCAGCTATTTTTATAGCTTATTAAGCATCAGAAAAAAGTTCTCATCAGATTTGATGAGGGACCAGTGATGTGAATAGGTATTCAGTGTGAATGTTTATATGCTTAAATTACTTTATACTTTTTGTCAGATCTTGTTATAGTAATGTATAAGGAATATCCAAGCTTTAGTTAACTCAGCTATGTTTAATATTAATAGCTATACAAGAAAATTAAACAAATAAACAACAACAAAGTCTTATTAAAAGTTAACATTTTCTGCAGAAATGACATCTTTTTTGTTAATTAATAGTGTTAGTATTAACACTCTATTTCAATGTCACTAGAATTGTTAAAGTAATAAATCACCAAATACAGGCTTCATGATCTCTCGTCAGTCGTATTGTTCTCGTTACCATCATTATTGCTATCATTACTCTCTTTTTATTCGAAGTATTCAAGTGGGGAGGATATCAGAATTTGGAATTTGTTTTGAGTAATGATGCTGTGATATTTGTATTGCTCATGATAGAATTTTAGGCATATGTGCCATACCCACATAAATTAGTATCCAATACACACCAATTTATTAATCTTTGTACACATGGTTAAGTATGCAGTACACTCTTATATTAGTGTGTTTGGCATGCCATTACTTGGTGTGTCTTGCACACTAATTCTGTGATTGTGTTATGCACACCAAAACTAGAAGGCATATAGCGACTTCAAGCACACCCTATTTTTATAACTACTTAGAGATGTAATAATAACATCAAAATTAAGTACTTTACCATTTTTTTATTATCAAAGGACAAAAATAGCCTACTTTGCTAATAATTATGCCATGGCAAATATTTACGTTGTTTAATGTATGAAGGAGTAATGCAGAGTCCAATATGTGAAACTATTTGCACTGCTAATATTATTGTAAGACATTTTAATTATTTGTAAGGCTTGTACTTATGTTATAAGAATGTCACGGAAGGATAAACCATGTAGTGATTGTAGTTATGTGGAATGTAGGCTACTGTAAGGCATAACTAAGTGAGATTCTTCATCAGCCAGAATACTATGCTTCTCTTCTGCCATGGCTATAGAGCACTGTTGTATATTTTCTAGTTTCACCTTTACTATTACTCAATGTTCATAAAGTAATGGTAAATGTAAATCAACAAACAATAACATGAATGCAACATCTGATAATTATAAATGACACACAACTAAATTAAAACAAATGCATGCAATCACAATAATTAAACGGTATTTTAATAGTAATAGTATGGTGATATAGCTAATTAACACAAGATACCGCAGGCACATACAATTTTGGTACACACTAATTGGTTAGTTTTTCACCATTTTATTGGCACAAGTATCTATACTTTGGTGACAAATTTTTTTAACGAATCATTTTTTATAACAGCAAAACTTTCAATATGATATTTAAAATACATTTCTTGTAGAAGTGAAAACTAACACATAATTTTGGCTTTCTATATAAACAAACTTAGATAAACATGCTGGCAACTTTCAACAACAAAATAGAAAGACCTGAAACAAATGTTTGACTTATAGGTTTTAGTATGACAGTGTTTTATCTAGTGTATTGTGTACTTTTTAGTGTTTATTTCTACTTTACTTTATGAGAGTGTACCATATATCTATGACAGTCTTTTAAGGCAATGATTCACTAACACTTTTTTCCTGTTTAAAATTTCTATGTCATTTAAATTATGAGTAGAATTAAATTCTAACATAAATGCAATAGGGTTTGTTTGGAGTTCTTTATACTGAGTAATACTTAGCATGTTTAATGCTATTCAATATCCTCTCACAAATATAACTAGCTACATGTGAAATCAATTAAATGATTTTGTATACTTTTATTAGTGTACTTTGCATAATGTCCTGCCTCATAAAAATGCTTAGCTAAAACTGTATTTACAGACTTTATGCTATAATTTGGTAAAGCTAAAGAGTTGCCTTTGTTGCAATCAACATCAGCTGTGTTATCATCCCGATAACCACGAAATGAAATACACTGCCTTCCACACAAAAGTATGGCCTCAGTAATACATTTCAAAACACTGTGGTTTCTTGCAATGGATGTTTTATTTAGTTGTTGAATATGACTTTCAAAGAAAAATTCTGGGTTTAAAAGCATCTATTCTTGACAGAGCAATGCTATGATAATGCTTATAATTATGTGCAGCAAATTTAACTGATTGTTGAGACCACAATTTGAACTTGTTACAACATATTGGATTAAGTTGTTTTTAGTACCAAAAGAACACAAGGCAAGCAAAATAGTCATTTTTTTGCCTTGCTAGCTATGTACAAACCCTGGATTTTTTTTCCAAGTATTTCACCTGACAAGCCTGAATGCACACATCAAGGTACTGATGGGGAAGATAGTAAGCTTTGAGAGGGAGGATGAACTTGTGTGGATGATGGATCAAGATCATTAGACAAATATGACTCTGAAAGAGCAGAAGAAGTGGGTTAAATACCAGGGGTGGACTTAGGGAGGGGCTCGTCTAGGGGCTCGACTGGTGTCGTATGAGCCCTCCCTTTTTCAGAATGTGCTTAGCTACTGTATTTCTTACCTTTAACTGTAAATAAAATTATAATAACAATCACTCTTTTGTTCGTTTCTGTTTTTACTCATATTCTAACAATACTTGCGATCTTCTAAAAAACGCACCTCTACTTATTAATTATGCTGACTCAGAATTTTTACTATTATGTCCTTATAATATGGCAGACCTAGTTGTTGTATACCAAAGCAGAGCAAGTACAGCACTTATTTATGCTGGACAAAATATTATTATTTAGTAGTTGTTAATAAACTTTTTCTTCATGGTTGACTATTACAATTATATAAAACTAGCAAGTACCCCGCCACATAGTGGCGCTTGACGTATTGCAAAGTAAGAATGCAGTAGCACAAGTTATCTTACTCAGTTATCATCCTCTACCATTGGTTAAGGTTACATAAGTTTTACTCTCCTACTTTCTTTTTTCTGAACTATTTGAGTTATTCTAGTGCCTTTTACTTTGTCTATATATCCTGCTTCTGAATTTCTTTCCTGAGAAACTTTTGTCTTTTATTTCATACTTTAGCCTTTCTTTTGAAAACTAACCGCGCCTTTACTCGTCGATTCTACTCGCTTTTTAGTTATAATTAATCGCTCGCCTTTTTGCCTTCTCTTCCCTTCCATTTTAAACCTACACCCCTTACCTCGCCGATTCCATCCGCTTTCAGTTACGATTAATCGCCTTTTACCTTCTCTTCCGTACTTTCACCTTCCTTTTTGAAACCTACGCAGCCTTGCATCGTCAATTGCACCCGCTTTTTAGAAGTAACCAGCATGTTCTACTGATTGTGGTAATAATTTACCTACCATAAATGAACGACACTTTACCGAACCATACAAAGCTCATGAATTATTCATGAATACACACACCGTCTTCGTCGTTACTAACACACCAGCATATTATTATATAGATTACTTTCATCATTAGCTAAAATGTCTCTGTAGTTTCATTTTTTCTCATAAATCAGATTCATTTCTTTTTTCGTGATTAAGTGTAGCTATTCACTAGGAGTTGTTAGCAAAATATGCTGGCATAATTTTGAGCATAATAAGTGATTCATAAATACTGGCATATGCTGGCATAATTAGTGTAGTGCTAGTTTTTGGCAAAACATTTTTTATAATCAATTTTTATTGTACTGTAAAATTAGCAATAGATTGTCTTTGGGACTTTTTAAGTGAATCATTGAGTTTACTAAATACCCTCTATATAGGTAATTCTATTTGAAGATTCTAATATCGCTTTCTGTAAGAAATAAAATACTTTCACATCCAGCATTATTGCTCATCAGGATGCTGATTAGCAACTCACATATCAAAGTGGCCATATCAGGATTCAAATTAGTTACATGTATATAGGATTCTTATAGTTGTGAATGTTGTTGAGGTGATCTTCAAACTCTGTCCACGAGCATAAATGAGCATTAAAGGAGAATTCAAGTAGCATGAAAAATGGGCTCACGCTCAGGGGGTCTTGTATGGCACTAGTCAAGCCACTCTAGACTTGCCCCTGTAACTAGCATAGCTAGTACAGAGATGAAGCAACACATTAATTGTGTTCTGTTTTCCTAGTAGATATTCAGTTTTTTGCTTACAAACACTGATAAAAAAAAGAGCAAATATATATCAAGACCATAAATAAAGCAGATAGCTAATTATTGTATGGCTTGAACAATCTAAAATTAGTTATCTCATAGTCAAGTATGGTCACTTACCTTGTTCTACAGTTTCCTTGATCGTCAAACTGAAGCTGAGAGCCAGAAAAAGTAGCACCGACATCATTTACTGTTAGTAGTCATACGAAAAGGTCAAGGTTAAAGAGCTATTATAATCACGGCATGGGCGACGCCCTGGCAATGCAATATTGACAGGCTACGTGCCACCGTAAAAGGAAGTGGGCTACGCCAATACGCAGGTAATTCCCCCACCCCTACTTCTGCCTAAAATGTGTTCCTAATTGCTAGGAAACTGGAAAAACATTAAATGTGGGTTGTGATTTTATGAAATACTTAGTTATCATGAAGTTGAAGGAGGCCATATGACACAATCATTACTGGATATTATTTTAATATTATTATAATTATATATCGTATAATGTATTATAGTGAGTATATTTATGAGTGTTTAGGTAAGTAGTATCAATGGTTCTACAATAGGAAATTGTTAGGAATTTAGTGAGTGTTAACAGTATGACTTGACTGACATTATGGGAGAGTGTGTGGTTACTTGTTCACTATTTTTAGTGTATTATAAGTCAGACTGATATATTATGTTGTGCCTGAAAATTTATTTAGATAATGGAGCTACTATACTATAAATTCAGCAATAATAATAGCAGCATAAATCGAATTAATACCGTACCTTATATTATAATTATGGCAGCAAGTCTGGTTGCCTCTTTATAATTATGTTAAACAATGGTGGCATTATAATACAAGTCTATTTTTATTTCAATACATTCAATTGTATGAAGACGACATAATGATGCATGGGAAGAGATGCAGAATTTCTGGTAGTTTACCAGCACTGCTTATATATATTGTATATTGTCATGAAAATACGTGTTTACAGACAATATTGCTATTAGTTGATGATTAAATGAATATTGTAAAATTCTTTGTATGAAATATTTTAAAATCTCGTAAAAACTATGAATTATGAGGTAGTGAGTATTGAGGTGAATGCACAATATAACCTCACTGTCACTGATATCAATGGAGATGATGTGACTCAATACAACAATTGTATGTTAACTTCTTCTCCTCATGCTTAACTAGTAACAGGTCAGGATTACAAGAAAATTAATTGTGATATATTATCATTATTCTTATGAGCAATCGTTATTGTAGGTGACTATATTACAACTGGTCAGTTCAGCAATAATTGATTTTGATTTTATTTACATGTAACCGTTGGAGTATTGGTGTCTGTTTTTATAATAGTAGTAATGCTGGTGGCTGGTATGACAACAATGTATCCCATAGTGTAAAAATATCATTTCTACTCCATTGTCATATGACATTGTGGAGAAAACAGATCATTCCACTTTATTACAGTCTAGTACTATTATGAAAGTGTACAATAGAACTATGGCAGACTTTTTTTTAATAATAATTCACTTACTTTGTATTTGTTAATTTATCGTAATTAGACATCATTTACAGTAAATTTCTAATACGGGAACAAAAATCACATTTATTTGTTATATTATTGTTAGTTAGTTTAGTTCATCAAATTTGTTGAAGCATAAACTAAGCTTTGATATGTTATGACATTAAAATTTTTGCTTAGTTCTAGTATATTTATGATAATGACAAAGAATGTGACTGCTCATTTAACAAACATACAGCAAATCCTTTAATTATTGCAGATCTTGAAAAAATACAATTCAAATTGTTGCATGTACTTATCTATTACATGTGTATTCTCTAGTGATCAGTTTTGGAGACTTAAGCTGTTATTACATTAAAAGATATTTCAATAAAGCTAAACTAAGCAATATTGGGAATCCATGGATCATAAAATTTATATCAGTGCTTAAATTCTTGATTCTTGACTAAGTTGGTGAGCAAGAAGATAAGAGAAAGGAGAGTTATTGATGAGGAGAAGGAGGAAAAGGGAGACAAAATAGGAGTTAGAGACTGTATATGGCATATAAATATATCTGTGATTTACTAGGTGAGAAAAATCTAGGCGATATGTTAAAATTCATCAACTTTTCTATGATGATTGAGTTATCAAGTATGTTTATCAAACAAATAAATGTTGATACTTGCAATACTTAGTCAATGTCAGCACACACAGTGATATATTCTGATTGGCTTGTCTTCATGATAATTGAGAGTAATAGTAAACAACATGGATACAATAGAAATGTAATTGTAATCCCAAGATTTTGATTTTGGTTGGAAAGTACATACATTTTCCTGTATAAGAAGACTTATGATCCCTGTCAAATGCGCTGCAGAGGAAATAAACTTATAACATACTAGAACACAATGACACACATGAACTAGCTCACTTAACAAATTCATTTATTGTGCTTTGTTATAATAACATTAATTCTCAGTTGTAGTTGTACGTTAAAATAAGTGAACGACAAGATAGTAGTCTGAATGTAATAAGGTAGTTTTATTAGTAAGATCATTTATGACATTATTGCTTTAACTATGCTTAATCCTAAGAAAGCTAATGTGTTAGTGGTGGAGACCACTGATATTTCATCTCCAACCACACAAGCCAGGCTAGAATGAACCATACCCATTTATTTTTCTTTGTTTGCAGTAGGCGGCCCACAACCACTACCTCTCCTAGTCCAATTCTGTCGAGATTGCCTCTGGTGGCAGCATCTACTGGGTAGCAGTTGTTTCTCAATTAACATGGGGACTGACATTGCAACATTACTGATTATGACAACAACCATAACTTGCAAACATTTTGCTTAGCATGTAAATTGAATCTACAGCTGACAAATGAAAGTAGTTACTTCCACACTGTAAAAATGCAATAATAACATTAGATAGTAAGTTATGGAGCAATTTTTTAATCAAAGAACAGCAGAAATAGAGGAGTTGCTTGTCATGTAAAGAAAATGTTTTGAGGCAAAGTCAGTTGAGTGAAGCTGATTGTCACAGTTAAACTCTTTAAAAATATATGCATATGTAATGTATTATTTGCAATAGGTAATACTTAACTTATATTGTGATTTTTTTATTAACTAATATGCAATAATATTTTTACATGGCCAACAAACTGATTTATCTTAGGTTCTCTGACAACAAAACCTTAGCTATCACTCAAATGTTTATAAAGTAAATGTATATAAAGGTAAATCAGTATACAATTATTGTGTACAACATGTGAATCAATCCTAAAATGACACATAACTATTGTTGAATAAGAAGTGATAAGAAAGTGTATGAAACAGGAAGTACAGGATGTAATAAACATGATCAAAATAATTAAATACCTGTTGTATTATGATATGGTATAGTCACAAGATATCACAGGCACACAAAAGGTGGTGGTATATAAACTAAATATTGATATTAGTATTATTACCATACGCTGTAATACATAACATAAGTCTACTTGAGGGTCTAAATTATTTTAACTGACCAAGCATTGCTTATTCAAGAAAAAAACATTCAATATGATGTATTCTGGGGAAATTATTCTAGCCTTCCTTAGCCAGAAGGTCAAGAAGCTCCTGAGAACTCTAATCTCCCACATGAACAATGCATATCTACAAACCTTTTTGGGGGAAGGGAAGGGAAGATTAACATAATGTATAGTTTATACAAACTAACTTATGTAGCATGTTTGTAGATTTAAGCTACCATAGACATTTCACTCACTTACTCCTGGATTATTCTGGGGTCATCAGTGTGTTGGCAAAAAATTGGAGGATTTTAGGTTCACTTCACTAATTACAGAAGGATGTTTAAGTCTATAATGAACTTGAAGTCCATCTAGCCACCTGCATGTTTAACATCAGAAGGTCAATCATGTAACTTATAATAATGAAAATAATTATGAGCTATATAAACAAACTAATTGTTATACACAAGGTATGAAAATGAATTATTTATTATGGCATTAACGATGAATTGTGTGACCTCTATGTATTTATAATTCAATTTTCACCATAGAAATAGTAAAATGTACCCATAGTTAAACTTCATCATCATCATGACTGTCATGTCGCTCATAGTGTAAGTTCATTTACATGTGAGGAGTGAACACCACACTGAAGTTAACTTTGGGAAGGTATCATTTTTACAAAACTTGTAAATTTAGCCCAACAGTTCACTAATAGTTTTTGTTTTGAGTTAAAGTAACATATTCTATTTCATTGTGTTTGATAAAGTTGAGATAACATATTATTTGCAAGTACCACAGCATCTGATTGATACTTAGGAAGTTATTATGAAGAAAGTGATATCATAGCAACTGTGTAATATTGATCTATGGCAATGAGAAGTTGAAAGAAAAATTAACCCACTCACTGATGTTACTACTGTGCTTATTATTTAATAGTGAAGCCGATATTATATCAAATAATATCACTGCTACTTCATAAATATTGGACTGTCGATCACATATCATTCAGTTTTATCATCACCTTGACAATATTACTTTAATGTAGTGAATTTTCGTTTGTTATCAATAATATTACTTTTTTGTGTGATGACAATTATAGTATAGCTAGATTAGGAGAAGTGTAGATTATTTTATCGGACATAAAAATGGCGGGGAATCAGGCAATCACAAAATACATTTATTCAAAGGAAACATTACAGTGTACTGATTTTATGCAGTGTAATACTTTTTTTTTAATATTTATACTATATTAAGCTTGACAGAACTTTAATGCTTTCTTACAACAAGCTATAGTGGTCTCCACTTTGTACTATAGATATGATAAACTTTACATTGCATTATAATAACATGCTTACAATACATTGCACAATATTATATGATGACGCACAACCCAATAGTGTATTATTGGGTAAGCCAGTCATGTTGACACATTGTAAACTATCATACTGACTTCATGAATACACTATTGCTGTGGTCACTACAGCATAATTTATCTGTATTTAATGATTTTGGTGTCCCAAAATTGAAAGTAGGAGATTATTCACATGATCTTCCCCTAATTTTGTTTAATAATTGCGTCTGATGGCAGTTCTTTTATTGATAGCTTCTTATCTAGGTCTTATTAGCTTGGAAACCATATTTCCAAGCATTAGAGGGTCAAAAACTTCATACTTTTTATATCTTTGAGACTTTACAGTAAACATGGATTGCATTTTTGTATTGCACTAGAAACATAAATGATGAAGATGAACGGGCTAGCATCAGAAAAATAATTTATTTTAACCCTTAAGTTATGCAATCTATTATGTAACATTATAATCCATTTTTCTAGAATATTTTCAGCACTGTGTGACTAATGTTTGCTAAATTTCAATATTACATTGCTCAATCTTTAAAATGTTCTTTTGTTTTCCGTAATATAATGTATAAAGAGGTAAACATTTAATTTCTTATTTTTTAATATGAATAAGAAACTTCTCACCTTGCTGAGACTCTCAGCACCATACAAGTAAAGGAGAATATTCATTGCTTTTTCTGCTTTCAGTTATAATAAGACTAAACAGGAGACTCTCAGCATCATACAGGTAAAGGAGAATATTCATTGCTTTTTCTGCTTTTCAGTTACAATAAGACTAAACAGGAGACTCTCAGCATCATACAGGTAAAGGAGAATATTCATTGCTTTTTCTGCTTTCAGTTATAATAAGACTAAACAGAGGTGCTGAGTGAGTTTTTAGATAATGTTCAAAAAATATGTGTGAAAACATTAACTACAAAAATCGATTTAACAAACAAAATAATGAATATTATTAGTTCATGTACTACGTATGTACATAAACTGATGAAATTATAAAACTTACTTGTACTTTGCAAACATATAAGCATTTCATTACCTAATTCAAGGTAATAATATTTCATTTCTATATAGGATTAAATAATTTTAAGGATCATTTATGAAAATACATAATATTACAAAGTATACATTTGTAATATTGGATGGATTAATTATATATGGGGCCAGATAATCTTGTACAACTTAGCATTTTAATTATCTCTGGTTGTTTCTGAATTTAAACAGTTTTTTTTCTTCTTTTTTTTTATCTTTAACTCGTAATTACACTAAACTTGTAGATTGTTGCAAAAATTGTTCATGTACTAAAACATAAATACAGTGAGTTTTTATATACTTTAATATGTATAGGATGTCACATTAACATACGTACATGTAATGAGAAAATGTCACTTAATAATTGTTTTCTCCTAATCAAATAATAGATACGTTAAAAATTGACGAAACCGTGTGCACACTTCTGGTTGTAATTGACCTGATGTGTATGTGGCAGGTGGTATGAGTCTGAGCTTAGGAAAAGCCAATATTTCGCGACTCGTCTAGGAGTGGGCGTGGCTGTGTTCCAGTACTAGCTATGTCAAGCTGCTTTCAACAAAATCAACAAAGATCACTAGAAGGAAATGTCATTGATAAGATTTGTAGCTAGCTAGTTTGTCAATAATAACTACCAGCTAATTGCATTATTTTGCCTAGCTAGTCCAGAATGTATATATATATATAACTTTGGTATGGTTTTTGATAATGAATTTGGTATAGTATTTGATGGTGAGTTTGGTATGGTTTTTGATGGTGAGTTTGGTATGGTTTTTGATGGTGAGTTTGGTATGGATTTTTGATGGTGAGTTTGGTATGGATTTTTGATGGTGAGTTTGGTATGGATTTTTGATGGTGAGTTTGGTATGGGTTTTTGATGGTGAGTTTGGTATGGATTTTTGATGGTGAGTTTGGTATGGATTTTTGATGGTGAGTTTGGTATGGATTTTTGATGGTGAGTTTGGTATGGATTTTTGATGGTGAGTTTGGTATGGATTTTTGATGGTGAGTTTGGTATGGATT
>WLWI01001555.1_pt1 | contig 19891 bp, 10 predicted proteins | sample 6701501 | NCBI WGS metagenome assembly WLWI01 (sample SAMN12718690, study PRJNA515312) | sponge metagenome | isolation source: marine sponge | host: Mycale hentscheli | place: New Zealand: South Island, Marlborough, Capsize Point | collected 2014-11-01
ATTCTCATTTGAGTTTTCTTTACTTTACATATTAACACTTTCTGCATTTGTTTCATACATTGTTTTTATTACCATCAGATGGATTTATGTTCACCAGAAATGTTAATTCCCTTACTCTATAATTGTATTCTTTATGTACTATTTTATTTATTGTATTTTAAACACTCACTATATTATCAATGTATTGTATACAGTGATTTTCATAATAAACATGAAGGATCATGCAGTAATTCACCATATGGCTATTTAATTAATTATTAATTCACCTTATGGCTATTTAATTAATTTAATGGAACAACAACAACAAAAAATAAACAAACAAACAAAAAAAATCATCTGATATTGTTTTGAGAATTTTATGAATAATTGCTCATGTGCTGGTCCTCTCGCTGTCTCCTCTTGTAGCACCTGAAAGATATACCAGCAACTACAAACAAAACAAGAAAGACCAGTAAAGTCAGAACCAAGTACCAAAATGTGCAACCATAGGGTTTGTATGGCCATTTTTCAGTGATCAGTTTCAAGACCAAAGAAATGCAATATCCCACTGTGGCAGATACACCAATAAAGCCATAAAGCATGCCAAATATGAAACCTTTCAATGAATAAGGAGACTGTGCCGATATAAATTCTGTACTTGAAGTTAATACGAACATTTGTACAGCACTGACTAAGAAGTTAGGGATAGCCATCCAGTAATAACTGATAGTGAGTTTGTGGTCAGTGTCCCAGGAGCACGCACCCTGGCGTATGATGGAACTCTTCTGTTCAGCAACAAACACTATCAATACTGTAGCAATTACACTCACAAGGGCAAGAAACATTCCAATAAAGCTTCTTCTTAACATAGACATGACAAAATATCTTCGAAAAATTGGAAAGATTGTAAATTCAAGCAAAGGATACAGAATGACAATAGCAATATCACCACTAAATGCAACGGTAGTCTTTCTAAAGCATTCAATGCTCTGGTTACAGTCTACTGAAGTAGCATTCCTGCTAAGACTGAGTTTGTCTATATAATTTGGGAAAAAATTAAGTAGGGGAAAATATAATCCAAAAAAGCCCACGCCTGCAAGGATTATTATAGTAATGCGGAAAAATGTTTTAACATCTTCTACTTCTTCAGTAGTGAATGGTCCGCCATATTTGGTCTGTCCGACATCTAGTCTGGCAGAGAGTCTCTTGTCCCAATCATATGAGGAGATTCTTGTGGGATATTTGTGTTTCATGGCATAACTAAGGACTTGGTAAATCAGAGAGAGTACATTACGAGTTGGTGGAGATTCTTCTTTGAGCCATGAATGAAACACAAAATCTAAACACACAGCTAAAGCAGCAGCAGATGGCAAGAATAAGTTGGTCAGTGCTGGATATTTGCAGAAGCAAGATTGGCCAAAGGAGCTTGTGACGCCGCTTAGCATCCACACCCATGCCCACCATCCTATGAATGACACAATTTCTTCGGAAGAAGCATCATGCAGTTGGTCTGTGCCCAACTGGACTGCGTTGGCAAGAATACCACCCAAGGCTAGGGTCATAGGTACATGCCAAACGAGCAGGATTTTGTTTATCACATTTGAACTAAAATTTTTTTGAAAGACTGAAATAATGCAGAATATGACAGAAAACACCATCAGCATTATGAAGCTCCATTTGATGACCTTGTATCTTCCAAACTTCATGTCTGCAATCCATCCAAATAGAGAGTATACCATAAAACATGGCGGAACTATTTGAAGACGAGTTATTGTTACTTTTCCAATATGCCATTGAATGTTGTTGTGGCTGAAGTGAGTGTCGAAGAGAAAATGTAAGACCGAGAATCCACAGAAGCTCCATACGAGCACCAAAACAGCTCCTTTGCTTTTGAACATCTTTAAGATTAAACTAAAAGCACTTTCAGGTTTCTTTTGTACATAATTGACCCTATGAAAACATTTGCAGAAATAGAATTGTATAACAAAATATTAATAGATTGAGATTATTGTTTTTCTATACATATGCAGTTGGGATAGGTACTTTGAATACTTAGTTTAGAAACAAGATTGTCAGAAGACCATTCACAGTTTGCTGGAAAACATACTGAGTGTAGAAGTTCTCAGTTGAGTACTTTCTGTTTCTATTATCTTATTCTGTGTTGTTGACTGGCAGCCACTCATTCCCAGCATGCACTGCTGTTGTTGTTGTTTGATGCAGCAAAGGTAGAATGTGGGTCCCCGAAACAGCTTAAAAATGTTATAGACCCACCAAAAAGCTTGGAAATGTTGTGGACCCACCAACAAAAAGTTTGGAAATGTTATAGACCCACCAAAAAGCTTGGTAATGTTGTAGACCCACCAAAAAGCTTCAAAATGTTGTAGACCCACCAAAAAGCTTGGAAATGTTGTAGACCCACCAAAAAGCTTGGAAATGTTGTAGACCACCAAAAAGCTTGGAAATGTCGGTAGACTCACCAAAAGCTTGGAAATGTGGTAGACCCACCAAAAAGCATATAGCCACAAGACCCTAAATTCCTAAGACTCAGTCACTGGTATAAGGAAGGAAATAAGGGATATATGCCCCCAATCTAATTACAAGTATATTGTACCCTAATGCCTTACTAAATGCTGTAGTGACAATTCATAGCTTTAGTCAAAAAATGGAAGCATAAGATATCAGACTCTTACCTGGAATAATATGTACTAATATTTCAAATTAATATCAGCAAGCGATCGACTCAATGCAGTTTTCAAACTAGCCTACAACACCCAAAACACACAAACAAACAAAACAAAAAAGGGTAACAATCATATATGACAGTCATTGAGGTAGTAAAGGTAACTGGCTTCCTGACCCATGATTTTATCATATGCCTATATTGTGTTGTATTCTTAGATAATTGTAGTGGGCGAAATTTTAACTGAGAAGTATTCGCTCCTCGCATAAGCCCTACGCAACGATATTTACTTGAAAATCCATTGTCCACTAGACTAACCAGAAGGTAAGTCTTGCTTAGGTATGTTCAGTTGTGTGAAAGTATTGTGCGTTACAACTACTACTAAGAATATCACAAAGAAAAAGTTTAAATTACGTGACTTGATTTTGTTGCTTCTTTTTCAATTCAAACCGGTTACTATGGCATTGAATCCCTTTACCGTATATACGTAATTTAAAAACTCGACTTCATTTTAGTAGCTTGAGTGTTAGAAGTTATAATCAATCCTTTAACAATAACGGCTTCGATCTTGGGTGATTCCTCCATCTCGCTCGTTTTCTCTGTCTTTGGTTCTTTCAAATTCGCTTCCTTGGCATGAGCAAGTTTTTGTCCTTCGCTTGAATTGGTTCTTGTCCACATGGCATCTCCCACCAAACTTCTGTTTTCAATATTTTCTCTTCTTTGTTCAAATTTCTTTGCGTTCCTCTCTTTCCTTATGTCCTCTTTTCCCATAACGTTTTTCGCTGTATTGAAATCCTCTTTCCTCACAGCTTTCATTACCTGCATGTCTTCTCTTCCCTCTCATCCTTCTCTTCCCTCTCATCTTTCTCTTCCTTCTTCTCTTCCCTATCATCCTTGTCTTCCCTATCATCCTTCTCTTTCCTCTCTTCCTTCTCTTCCCTCTCATTTTTGTCTTCCCTTACATCCCTCAAATACATTGTACTATTTTCTGCCTTAATGTCCGTCAACTCTACTCCATCCTTTACTTCTCTTAATTTCTTCTCTTCTCTTGTGACTTCCATTTCCCTCGTATACTGTCCAAGTGTGTACTCAGTACACTGATCAACGTTGTCTCCGAGAAATAATGGAATAGCTTCACTCATATCAAGTCTGCCAGTTTTCTCTGACCTTATGACTGGCATTTCATCCTGAACACGTAGCTCCTCCTCATGCTTCATTGCATAACATTCCTGGAATGCTTCCTCGGGATAACTATCCTGAGGGGGCAAGAATAAATATTCTGAGGCAGAATGCACCATTGAGGGGGACACCTAAAATTAATACAACATATTGAATATTCTTTATTTGCTTGTTTTATCTCACCATTTTATCTTCTTGAACCAGGGCTATCTTAGCTCCTCCAGGCTACACTCACAAAATACCATGTTTATTTTATGGTTAAATTGTAAGCATAAATGATATATACCTTGACACTTTCCATGTCCTCTAAGTTGCAACCACCTGAAAACTGAGAATAAACACAATGCATGAAATAATAATTATGCTAAACTGAAGCATAAATGTATGTATAGCTACACATAATAAAACAAACCTCTCCCTTGGAGGATGCTGAAGGTCTTTTCTCTGTAGAGAAGAAGTTGAGATTGGACAACATTTCAGCCAAAAGGTCTTCATCTTCATTGTCCCAGTCATCTTTGTATGTGTCACGAATTTTTCCATACCTGTAGATAGATACACTAGCTGTATAATTAATAACAATATAGTGGCTATGAAGGTGACTTACCCTCCTTGGTATTCCTGGATTCTTGATAATTTCAGGAACTGATTTGAATTTATTCTTTTTTGGCTGAAAAGAAAAAACTCCACTTTTTATGGTTGTGGTTCCGTAAACTCAAAACCACATATACATTGATAATAATGTATTAAAACATAGTCAATAAAATTTATGAAATTTTAGATTTCTAGCTGTCATACAACTGTACCTGTGACCTGTATAGTAGTTAATGTGTTATTAAAAAAAAGTCCTAGCTATATGATAACCATTGTTACTAATTTTGTTGGTGTTATTATTACTAATACTACTACTATTACTATTATAATTATTACTATTATTATTATTATTATATAATTATTTTTATTATTAGCTAATATATTATTGTTATTATTATTTTTAGACATCATCATTACTAATCAGTAAGAGCTTGTCGAGTACAATCTGTGACAGATAGAAAAACAGACAGACAGACAGGATAACTCCATAACCTTTCCAGCATGCAAGCTGAGAGTTAGTGACCTGATTGATCAATAATGCAAAATAGCTACTTCAGTCTGTCTCTCCTCTGTCAGTCTGTCTGTCTGTCTGTCATGCCCTGATTTTGGAGATTACTGACAATTAACATTGATTCAGGTATCAACTTATCTCAAAATGACGATTTGAGACTTCTTGGGTGGGAGGTGTAAAGGGGGTTACACATAAGTGCCAATATTGATGGGGACCATAAACTTTGTGCCAAAAATCAGTTCCCCTCTCCCACTCTTCTTTGTGCCAAAAATCAGTTCTCATTCCCCTCTCTCCTTTTATTACAGTTATCACTTGAACTCTATTGATACCTTGCTAAGGAAAGTTAATAAGAGTCAGGCCTCTTTTTAACCCAATCAATGAGGATCGGGTCGGCAAAGTCAGGCGTAGTCTGCGTACAACACGCTTTATCGCGCGCTTAGTCGGGCACGCCGCGCCGCCTATGTGTATATAAAGACACAGAGCGGACTACACGTTTGCGGTGTCTGCTCAAGTTTAAAATTTATCTGCCACAAATTTATTTTAAACTTGGTTGCTGTGAAAATGAGTACAATGGAGTATAGAGACCAGCAGAAATACAAAAACAATTTCGATGCCATTGCCTACCTCAAATCTGAAATGTGTGACGTCTCCTTGCTTGAAGATGAAATAAAATATTTAATTCAATTCTACAACTCATTTCAAGATGACTCTCTTCTAATACTTGAGTTTTCTGGCGGTGCTTCTCTACTAGACATGATTCCAGCTGCAAAGAAAGCCTCTAAAATCATTTTCTCCGATTTTAACGAACAGAACAGAGACGAAATGAAAAAATGGCTTCGGGAAGATCGTGAAGCTTATGACTGGGGACCAGTAATAAAACACCATTTACTAAGGGAAGGAAAATCTGGGAGCGAGACAGAGGTCAAGGAACGGGAGTCAACACTTCGAGAAAAAATTCAGGCTGTGATTCACTGTGACTTGGCTTCAGAGAATATCGTGGGCAAGGAATATTCCGGGCCCTATGATATTATAAATTGCAATGGAGTACTCGACAGTATATGCTCAACCAAAGAGCAATTCAGTGAAGGCTTGAAGAAGATAGCCGCTTTACTGAAACAAGGAGGTCATTTCATTCTTTCCACAGATGATTACGATTCTTATTTTGTTGGTGAAATAGAATTTTTTACGCCGTTAGCACTTAGTGTGGAAGAATACAAAGAAGCATTTGCTTTCGCAGGACTTCAAGTTATTCAATATGAGGTTTATGAATCCTATTCTGAAATTTCATTTTTAATGATTGCACAAAGAGTATAATATAATTATCTGATGCTTATACCTCATTAGTATGTTTGTGATGAACTGTTGTATTTAGCTGTAAATTTGAAACATTACTAATTTCACACAAGCTAAAATTAATAAAATTACATTTCTTGTATTCACTTTATAGATTCTCTGACCCTTGTACATTAAAAATAATAGCATCAACATCCTTAGTCCTCTCACCGTCCACATTGCCTCTTGTGGGACTGAACCGTGAGCCTTACTGAGGTCTACAAATACGATGTATTGTGTCGAGTGATGTTCTATAGCTTTCTTAGCTAGCTATTTGACTACAAAAATCATATCAGTGCAACTGTGAGCCTGAAACTACACTGTAACTCTGGCAACACACTTTCTCAGCCACCACCTGCAGCCTACTCTGCACAACCCTGGCAACTCTATGCCCACCACATCCAATAGTGCTATTCCCCTCCAATTGTCACACATAATGCAGGTTACCTTTCTTTGGGATTGTAACAAGGATGGCATTTACCTAGTCCTGAGGTACTCGCCTCACTTGCTAAACCATGCTCAGAAGCTCTTTCAGTATTTTCAGGAATCATCTGTGTTTCTGACCCACTTTTATCATCTCAGGAAGGATCCCACAACTCCCAGCTGCAGTAGTTTCTCGGCATGCCTTTATCACCTCAATCACACTGGGTGCGCCTGCCAGATTATTATCTTCCTCGCACTGCCTTACCAGCTATAACACATTTCATCATACAGTCATCACATTGAGTGAGTACCTTTGTGAAGTGTTACCTCCAGTGTGTATGTATATTGGGCACTGGTGCTCACACATGGTATGCCATTGCTGTCATGAATGGTGACCACGCTAGAAGGAAGCAGGCCTCTCCTGCCTTGCTGCATGTCTCAGATACACATCCAAACTTTTTTCCTCCAAACCATTCTCTCTTCACTTGCTCAGCCTTCTGCAGGAACCATGTATTCTGAGCACTCCTCACTGATTTTCTAGCCTCTCCCCGAACCATTTTGAACTTGGTTAGGTCAGCCTGCTGCCCTGAACCTAACCACTAGGTGTCAACTTCATTCCTACTATTGAATAGGTTTTTTAATTGGTCTAAGGGACTCCTGGAACCAATCTGGTTGGTGCTGAGTCATTCCTAGCACTTCTGCTGCTGATGTCAGAACAGCACGGACTACATTTCATCTTCTAGCTACACTGTCATCACCCAGTCATGCCTCCCCAGCTCACTCCAAGACCTGATGGCATCACTTGACATGCACACTGTTTATAAAAATAGCAAATTTTCATCGTTTTAACAGCCAATATTATATTAATTAAATTTAACTCAACGTTTTAATCACTGAAGAGGACTGCGGCAAGAAGTCGAATTGTCGGGTTAAGTTTTAACTAACATAATATTGGCTGTTAAAACAATGAAAATTTGCTATTAATAAATCATATTTAATTCATTAATCAATGCTGAAAGATTAATTTAAGCAAGGGTATTATATATATCCTTCAGTTTTGTTCCTGTTAGTATGCCATATCAGTAATGTTTCCTATACTCATAATAATTTCTTTATCAGTTCAGAAATAGATTCTACTGTATGGAAAAAAACAAAAAAACCTACAGTACAAATTGCACCTAATTTGGTAAAACAGTGCATTAGAGAAAGGAATTTAGGCAGAAAACAATTTAAAATTTTTAGCCTAATTAATACTGAACTTCTCCTGAACACTGTCAACTTAATTACAAATACTGAACTTTTCCTAAATATTGTGTGATTAGCAATTCTGGAACATATTCTAAACACCTTATGCTCATTTCAATGACTTGTCATATACATCATCAGCACCACCTGTCCCAGAACTATGTCATCTTGTCTTTAATGGACCTATTGTGAATGTTGTTGTTATCACACCTGGCTGGAACTATCATAGTAATGTCAGATCATCACTAATGGATCTATCTAGCTCAAATTGCAGCAGCTTGTCTTTTCAGGATCTGTCATGAACGAGTCTTCTCACATTCAGCAAATAAATCAAACATTTTCAAGTTGAACATTGTACATTCATATACAATGGTTTTTGTATGCTGCATGAGCTAGTTTGAGAGATATAACAACTTTTCTTAAGTTAAATAAAACTTTTTCTAGCTGTTTCTTTAGTTCCAGGACCTTTTATAAACATGGATACCAGAATAGCTTCAGTGGAAATATTTTTTGAAGAAGTAACTTTTTACTCTAATCCAAAAAATAAATCAGCAACATTACACACCAATTTTTCTGACTACCCATACTACTTCTTTTTCTTCATTTGCATTGCTAGCCTCACCTCTCTAGTCACAACACCCATACAATGAACCACAAGTGTCAGCATACTCATAGTTATTATGCTTGTCAATTTATTCTCTAGACCTTTCACTTTCACATCGACATCTCAACTTTTCTGGACTAATATGTAGCATTGTATGAAGTAATGTCACTTTGATCTCTTGTGTCTCTCCATACAATGCCAGCCCACATACAGTATGCCAAAATTATACGAATAGTGTTTGTTACTTTTCCTGTTAACTTAAGGACTGGTATTTTTGTTAACAATACCTCATAGCTTGAATTAATATTGTTAAGTAAAACACACACACTGTGATATCTCCTACTAAATCAGATTTATACGATTAGTATAATCATACACACAACTGTCAAATGCAGTTCATCCAAGTTCACAAGTAAATTTAAACTGGTAGATAGCTCATTGATAAGCTGATCACTAAATTGCTTCTAGTTGCAGAACTTGTGAAGTCAATTTAGCTAGCTAATGAAATATCTTTCCGAAAATATTTATGCGTTTACCTGGCAACTTGCTCACTATCTTCTATTAAGCCCCAAACAGTTTTTATAGATCACATAATAATAATAATAATAATAATAATAATAATAATAATAATAATAATAATAAAATAAATAAATAATAAAATAATAATAAAGAAATGACGTAATATCAAAGTATTTCAGTGTTGACTCCACCCCACATGAAATTCTTATGTACACATTTCAGGTGCCTACTCATTTCAACGAGTGGTAAAGAAGTTTCATACGCGAAACTATAGTTTATACAGTCAGCTCGGTGTTTTTCATCGTATTGATGCTTACCTAATTCTGTGTGAATGTGCTGCAATATTAGGTAATGGTCGTTGAACACGTCAGCTGTTCCCTCTAAGTATATCTTCTCCTGAACGAGATGTCTGTTTCCTGTAGATTTTATAAGCATCGCTACCCCAAGCAGGAAGATGTAGTGATGGTGAATGTCCGCTCCATAGCAGAAATGGGCGCCTACGTCACTCTTTTAGAATACAACAATATCGAAGGCATGATAATGTTGAGCGAACTGTCTAGACGGCGTATCCGTTCTATTAACAAACTGGTCAGGATTGGTAGAAACGAATGCGTAGTTGTTATTAGAGTGGACGAAACTAAAGGTAAGCGTCGAATTTGAAAGTCAGAGCGTATATTTGATTCTATTTGTTGCACACCACCCACCTGGCTTTCGCTGACCTGTGCATGTTGATATGCAGCCAATTGAGTGACATAGATAGCATTGTCATCTCAAACAACCAATTTAATTTTCACTTTGTTGTGTTGATGAATTCTAACCATTCCCTTGTTTGTAGATAATATGCTAAGGTAAGGAATAGAGCAGGTTTATAAACAACTTCAGGCTATATAGCATATTGGAAATTAATTTACATAATAAATGAAATGGGGTAATGACAAGGTTCCATACATAAAATTGTATACTAATAATTACATGTCGGTTGTATCACGGTGCAATGGGGGAACTCTTACGTGTTGCTTGTGGCTTTGTGACCTGTTTGTGTTGTGAAAACCCTATGTAGGCCTTTCATCAAACGTGATTACTGACAGCCTGTATGTTGACCTCTTTTATCTGAATCTGTTGAGACCTTAGTAATTGTATGAAAAGGATAAATAATAATGGAGAAGCAGTGGAGGCTGTACCTCGTGTGTTCCTTAATTATTTTCCTCCTTAATTTTTTCCCTCGGTGAAGCACAATTGATATAAACTTTTAATAATGTTTATTTTTCATGTCATTCATTTTGTGATTTTCTTTCGTTTCTGTAACCCAGGTTATATTGATTTGTCAAAGAGGCGTGTTTCTCCGGAGGAAATACAGCGATGTGAAGAAAAATACTCCAAGGCCAAAACAGTAAGGATGTATTGTAACTAGTAAACTGCATGCAAAAACAGACAAATAAGGAGAAAAAAAGTATTAATTTAACAGAAAATCATACATATATTTAATTTTTCTGAAATAGTCGGTATTAAATAGCTTAGCCCTGCACTAATCTAAAGCACTTCAGCATTGCATTAGAGAATCGTTTGAAGGTGGTACATCTTCATGTGACGTCTGCCTGAGCCCAGAGGATGTGTTGTGTAGTAGCTTTAGTGACCTCATTTGTGTGATATCTCGAAAGTTTCCATAGAAAGTAGATTGCAACATGTAGTAGGTATATAATGAGCATTTATTATTTGTTGTTTCTTTTTGCCGTATTTGTTTTATGCCCATTAGGTAAACAGTATCCTGCGTAACGTTGCTTCCAAACTCGAGTATGAGGACGAGCAGCTGGAAGACTTGTACGAGAGGACAGCGTGGAAGTTGGAGGAAGCCACGGGCATCACTGGTAGCTCGTATGACCTCTTCAAAAAAGCTGTGACGTAAGTGGCCCTAGATTTAGAATATTACCACGTTTAAGATTCAGTCATTCTCGGCTGAAATAATTATAATAATCTCGTTCCAACAGCCAATATTGCTAATTAAAACTTAACCTGATTTTCGACTTCTTGCCTGAAGAGGACTTCGGCAAAAAGCTGAAACCTCGGGGTAAGTTTTAAATTGACAATATTGGTTGTTGGAACGAGAAAACTGTGCTATTATCACATTTAAGATATTTGCGGCTACATAGCACTATTTTTTTGTTTGTCTAGTAATATCTCGTGTTTCTAGTAAGGTTATCTCTGACTGTATCTCATTCATTGCCAGATTTTCTGAGACTACTGTATGAACTGGAAATATGTTCTGAAGTGCAGGTGAAAAATGGCAGTTGTTTTGTTTGTGTTCACTGATCTTTTCAGTGCAGGAGTAACATTGGAAGTTCAAATTTAGACGGCTGAGATGCCCGGACGTTGTTACTTCTCTTTTTATCCCATTTGAGTGTATTGCAGTAAATACGTAGTTGGTCAAAATGTTGTTTAATACATTTTTTTAAGTGTTTGAACTTATTCAGTAGTTATGCTAGAGGCTCATTCCGTACATTTCGAAGTCTTGGAGGAGAAGAACAATAATTAATGCTTTTCAGCTGCTTGATATTATTTGTACATGCTTGTATTTATTACTCTAATTAAGATGTTTGTTTTTTAAACTCTATTTATGTATGCTCTAATTTAAGAAAGTGTCTTTCAATTAAACAAGCCTAGCGGGTTCACGTATGATATTGATTGGCAAGCAAGTGAAGCGAGGGAGACACTTACAGGGGTAACACAATTTGAAAATATGGGATGTTTATATAATAATAATGTTTGGATGTATATATGTCATTTGTACTTTGACCCTATCGTATTATTGTGTTAGCTTGGTGTTCGACCCCATCCCAAACTTCACTAAACAGAATTCTCTGGTTATCGATCGTTACCCGTATCATTCTAGAAATTGAATTGCTTACTGCTTTGAATTCTTTTACGGGTGCAGGTAAAATTAAAAAACTTACCAGAGTTCTTTTTCTATTTGAGTTAGTGGTGGTGGTAAGTTCATAATTATAAGCCCTACGCAACTGTATTTACTTGAAAATTCATTGTCCACTAGACTAACCATGAAGGTAAGCCTTGTGTAAGCGTGTTCAGTTAAGTGTGAAAGTATTGTGCGTTACAACTACTACTTAGCTAATGAATATCACAAAGAAAACATTTAAATAAAGTGACTCGTTTTTTTGTTGCTTTTTTTTATTTTTTATTTTTTATAATTCAAACACTTGCGGGGAGTGATTACTATGGCATTGGATCCCCTTTACCGTTGCACGTATTTAAGAACTGGACTTTTTTAGTACCTAGTGTTAGAAGTTGAAATCAATCATTTAACAATAGTGTAGTTTTAGGCTCGCTCACCATTTGTGCTCAAGCACATCACCAGTTGTACTATTTACAATATGCATGAACCTGATTTATTTGTAGTTGTTTTTCTCCTGGTGCATGTATGTATTGTGTGTTCTGTAGAGATGATAACATACTGTCTGACTGTCAGTTCACTTCTGAGGAGGAGAAGCAAGTGTTGATTACCAACATCAAGCACAGGCTCACACCACACCCAGTCAAAATCAGAGCAGGTGTGTCAGTGGGTAGGTGGGTGTGGTGGTAGCTGTAAATTTTGTCACTAATTTTGCTACATTAGAGGTAAAATGACTTTTTCAGTAAAACCAGGCGATGTCTGGTTAAACGTGTGAATTTAAGAAGAAATAGTTACATTTCTTTAACATTCCACGAACTGAGGGTGGTTGCCAAGAACTGTAAGGTATTGCCAAGAACTGATGAGGTATTGCTGAGAACTGAAATGGTTGATGTATAGGATACAATTCTTATTATTCTGTTAATGGTTCAGCTGCTTGCAATTACTGGGCACCCTAAACACGAAGAATAAAAAAAAAATTCAGTTCGATTAAAAAAAAAAAAAAAAAAAAAAAAAAAAAAAAAAATTATGGTAGAAATGGCTAATAACTGTTAGTTCTAGCTTATAGTGCTGTAGTAAGCTCAGAGGACCCCTGAACATGCACTAGGAGGCTAGGAACACTTGACAGTTGACTCGAGGTGGGCTATTCATTTACCACGGGAAGAATAGCTGTATCTAACGGGATCACTTACTTGTTTTGTCCGCGTACTCATGCGATTCTCATCATATAACTGTAGCACAGTTTCTTGGAGATGCCTAAATGAAGCTCAGTTCACTTCTTTCAATCTGCCAGCAACCAGATTTGATAATAGTATCGAGTAGACACATAATAGTCTTAGCAACTCCATTATGCGACATTTTCTAGAAATCAGCAATAATAAATTCAACACAAATAATGAATGGTTGTAGTGTATAAGGCGAAGATGGCTTGGACTACAGCTTTCAGATACTGAGGCCCCGTACAACCTACTGGTACAAAAAAAAACAAAAAAACATTATGTGCCTAGTTTATGCAGATTTTCCCCCCAAAACTGGTCATATATTATGAACTATTGATTTATTACAATCTCTTCACAGATATTGAAGTCGCGTGTTATGGCTATGAGGGCATAGACGCAGTGAAGGCAGCTCTGAAGGCCGGCATGAAGCAATCTACCGAAGACATGCCCATCAAAATCAACCTTATTGCCCCTCCCCAGTACGTCATGACGACGACCACGCTGGACCGCACAGAGGGTGTGGCCAAGCTCAATACTGCCATACAGGTGATACGCGAGAGCATCGAGGAGAGCGAGGGAAACTTCAACATTAAGATGGAGGTGAGCTGTGGGAGAAAGATAGAAAAATAATTAAGCTAAATAGCAAATTTTCTCGTTCTAACAGCCAATATTGTTAATTAAAACTTAGTCAAGAATTCGAAATGTCGGGTTAAGTTTTAATTAACAATATTGGCTGTTAGAACAAGAAAATTTGCTATTGTTATAATTATTTCAGCCGAGAATGACTGAATAATTAAGCTGTTCCCGTAGGCATGAGACTAAATAATATTATCCAGGGACTATAGTTTGGGTCAAGTGTGATTTTTGTTGTTTTTGTTTATTGATATGGTAATTGCTAATCAATTAATTGATGTACATACATGTGTTTGCGTGCAGCCCACAGTGGTAACTGATGTGGAGGATGAAGAGCTGAGGAAGAAGATGGAGGAGCTGCAGTTAGCGAATGAGGAGGTTGCTGGGGACGATGATGCTTCAGGCGATGAGGCGGGAGATATGAACGATTAGGGTTTAATAAAAATATCTGCAATAATCAAATCTTTATGTCATAACTTTTATTTCTTCTCGTTATGGATACTAAAGAGTAATCATTATGTGTGCTAGTAATACTGATGAAGAGGTTTGGTGAGGTATAGTAATTGGAAATATTTTTCAAGATGCCTATAAGCACATTCTACTTGAAAAATAATTTTTATGCTAGCAAGGGTTTTTGCTTTGTTTTATTTCTTGAACGGAAACTGACCGCAATAGAATGGAACTTGTGGGAAAATTTGTGCCGCCGCCGCACTCTGCAGATTCCTGAGTCAGCAGTTCGTAGTTTGCTGAGTGATGGCTAATACTCGGTTGGGGAGCGAGACAGTGATCCTGTTTCTGCTGAGCTCTGTGGCCCTAGCGCATTCACAAGGTAAGACGTAGTAGTAATAGCGTAACTGTTCAATTGCCACCCACAAGACTGGGGTTAAGAGGAATGTAGTAGTTAGCTACGTGCAGCCACCAGCTGTTCCTACAAGATATAGAATTGCAACTTGCTTACTCCTCCTCCTTGCCTTGTTTCTGTAGGAGGCTGCGTGGACTGCAGTAGCTCAGGTACGGTGTCGTGCAGCGACTCCCAGTGCGTCTGTCTCCCTGGAGTGACTGGACCCTTGTGTGACCAGTGTGCACCCGGATTCTTTAACTTCACAGCTCAAAGATGCAGGTGAGGACTGGCTTTAGTGCATTTGAGTGTACAGTTTATTCGATGTGCATTTTACCAGACCGATTTCAACAATTATAAATTGATCCTGTTGTTGTTGTAGTTGTTTTTTGGTTTGAGCAATTGACTTGAGAGTAGATGATTATTTACCTGATCAATTAACCCCATTCCCCTATTATTTCCATCTTCCACTCAGCTTTCATGACTCTGGCATTCATCTTGCACACTTGATACCAGCCATGCAGGCAATCATGATCTGGTAAAGGGTGCTACCAGGAATAAGCTAACTCTGTCTTGTGGTGCAAATGTATGTGAAGTGTGCCAACAAGAATGCAGCTCTCCAAGACTTGGCAGATGTCTGGCTAGCCACAGGAGCTGCTCTCCAGGCCACAGGCAGATGTGGGAGGCAGCAAGCCACCCAGTGCAGATACACACTGTCTCATGTTTATAGTCTGGAAGACCTAGGCGTGCACATCCAATCCTTGTCTTGTGGCTAATCTTACCAATTCATGGCAGGCTAAATCGATCATATGTGAAGGTGTCAATTAATGTTTGTTGTGGTTGGTGAAGTGAATTATCAGAGTAGCTATAGAGTATTTGTACTAGATGAAGTTGAAAGAGGATAACCAGGGCGGGTTATGTAGGAATATTATTATTTTTATCTCTTTTCCGCCCTCCCCCCTTTTTTTTAATTGGCCAGATAAGTAGGCTAATACAGAGAAGGAGTACCCTTTATGTTGTTGTTGTTGTTATTATTATTATTATTATTATTATTATTATTATTATTATTATTACTATTATTATTATTACTATTACTATTATTATGTATGCTATACACATTCTGCAGTGCTACTTTATCTTGTAACTCGTATATCACATACATACATACGTACATACATACATACATACACACACATACATACATGTATTGCAGGTCTAACTGTGGTTGCAGTGCTGTGGGGTCAACTAGTCCAACGTGCAATAATGGGGCGTGTCAGTGTCGGTCGAGGGTGTCGGGAGACAAGTGTGACATGTGTGCTGTAGGGTATCACTTGTTTACCAGAGGATGTGTCGGTAAGCAATGCACACACACACACATGGTTGAGCGAGACCATGATTAGCAAGATGGAATGGGGGTGTGACTGTTACACTATGTAGCTTTATATCTATAGTCGTATATCAAGAAATGGTATGTCCATATTTGTTACATCCACTGTCACTGAAGAATGCATAAAGCACCTATTACTAATAATTACCAATGAGAAAATAATTCGTTGTTGCCTGTAGTAGCTTTGATTTACATGCTGATGAGTTAAACTGAGTACTGGAATTGGAGTTTTGCATTGAAACTATGCACTGGTGAGTGTCTCTTGCATGTTTAGCTTCTTCTTATATGAAGACATCATTTATATCTACCATTTTCATTGCTTGAGCTATATTGATACCTGATTAGGAAAAGCCTAGTTAATTATTCTTTCAGTCTGAGAAATGATTTTGTAATAGCTAGCTAGTGTTTATTAGTGCTGAGGGTTTGCACGTTTTGTGCTTCATTCTGATTAGTCAAACAAGCACCATAGTGTGGTTGGGTACTTGTAAATGTTTAAAATTATCTTCAACAAAACAAATACATGATTGCGATGTGACATTAGGGGGTGTTGTCTACAACAGTTAGTACCTATGTGGAGCTGACAGCTGCATTTCTTCTAAAAATTCAGCCCGAAATTCGAAAAAGTAAGGTCTTAATAAGTTCATACCTAAATCAGCAGTTAATTGTCAGTAATCTCAAAAATCAGAGCATGACGGACAAACAGACAGGACAACTACTATATCTCCTCTTGTGAATGTGTGCTGAGGGTTAAATATAGTAACATTAGGTATTTTACTCAATTCTGTCTTATCATCTTACACTTCTTCAACGTCAAGTCATATCTGTCTACCTTTCTTTCCTCCTTTCAGTTTTTTTCTCACTGTACTCCTGTACTGCACTTCGTTTCAATTTTTCATTTTTTCTGCTAACACAAGTTGGTAAAGGATCGTTTTCATCAGTCGCTAAGATCAAGTTACATCAATAATGGAGAGAGACAAATGAAATTAATATATGGAAAGAGAAAGCAAATGAAATAAAATTATTTTGAAAGGACAGTATTAGTAGCTCATCCCTTCTTCAACAGCTCATAAATTTCAAACTTCTTCTCAGTAAAGACATTAACTCTTCCTTTTACAATCATTTTAGCCTTTCAGCAATTGCCTCCGCTCGAAATCAGAAGGCAGCTGCTTTTGCGTGGAATAACTGTCATTAAACGTGCACATGTTCTTGTTTGGTTGATTGACATTTCGGATAATTGATGTTTGGATAGTCTACCTTCCACTGTCACTTGGTGAAGCATTGTATAAGGACAACTATTAACTCCCCACTGACCGGTTGATACTCTACCTTCCACTGTCACTTGGTGAAGCATTGTATAAGGACAACTATTAACTCCCCACTGACCGGTTAAGTGCCCAGGTTCAAAATTGACTGTATAACCCCGAGTTATGAAGAGGGTTGTGATGGCTGAAGTTTGGATATTCCTCAACACTCTGCTGAGCTGTCATGTCTTCTTCCGTTGTGTTTTGGTTTATGACTGAGTAAAGGCAGTAGTATTTTCTCATGTAGTAATGAGTAGTGCTACCCGGCAGATTTTCTATACTGCCGTGTAAAGTAAATTGAGCCGTGGAAATTGCGTATAAAAAAAATTACCCGGCCGATTTATATACTGGGTAAGTGCCCACTAAGAATTTTTTGTAAATGAATGAGTAAGCATCCATGGGTATTTACCTGATAGACTGCAGTACTTATGAGTACTGACAACGTACATTAGCATTATTGATAAACAGACGAACATATGTCTACAAAATAAATTGTATTTTTGCTGTTTGTGCACAGTACTTAGTTGTGCTGCATTAGAAAAAAAAAATGGTTATTAAATTTGAAGACTTGTTATCTTTTAATATTAAAGAAAAATGTTGTGCTATGGAATATACTACAATTAGTAGATTAGTATTCCAGCTAGTCAAGCTGCGTATTTCTTCCTTTACTTGCAGCATGCCCCCCTTGCTTCAGTGGCATACCTCATCAATACTTCACAGCACTGAACCTCTATCGTCTGTTGGAAGCTCAGTTGAACTTTACTCTGGAGGGAGGTACCGTAGGGGTGAGCCCCAGGCTACTGAGCGTGCTCATGGAATACGGACAACAGCTTCAGGAACTTCACAGGAGAGTGAATGCATCACTTATGAGGTAATGGAGTTATCGTTTATATATGTTTATATATGTATGCATATGTGTATATATATATGTATATGGTGAGCGCGTGTGCGAGACAGGGGAACATAATAAATATGTTGATTAGTTAGTGTAGATACATAATGTGTTGATGTGTGTATGTATGTCATCTCATCCTTTTAGTAATGGTAGACCAGCTCATAGTATGTAAAGCAGAAATAAATTGGTACTTTTTTTCAAGCCTCCTTCTGTTTATAAGTTTTTTAAATGATTGGAATTGATGTAATAGTATTATAATTGGTTGGGTTTTTTTTTATACTTTTTTCTATCCATTCATTGATAAATTGATTATGTTTGTCTTTTTTTCATGAGTTGAAGTTGACAAAGAACTACATTCATAAATACTACATTCATTCAAAGATCTTTTTGTCCGTTTTATTCTCTGACGTATTCGCTCATTAAGTTTATTCTGGACAAAAAAAACAACTATTTTTGTAACATTAGTTTTATGTGTAGTGTAGAATGTTTTTCTTTCCTGATTCACATTAAAGAGTTATAATTTTATAGGAGCCCTCCTTTAGAAGTTGTAGATTCGCGCCTGTAAGATCATCTTTACATTGGATTAATATCTTTTTATTGTACTTGTTTTATTAATTAAACATTTTATTCTGAACATTTTATTACTGTGCACCACTTGATGGCGTGATTACGTAACAGTGAGTACCAAAGAGATGTTTGCAAAAATTTAAAGATCTATTTTTTTAACCGCCGTTTCTTTTTTTTTTTGTGTGTTTTATTATTAGAAAATAGAGGTTGTAATTTTATTTTAGGGAGCAAGTTCTTACACAGGAAGAAGAAAGGCTTTCCAACTTAACAATACCCTTGAGAAGAAGAGTTGAAGAGTTTGGCAACTCTGTGGTGGCGGTGGAGGGTGGCATAGCTGCAGCCAGCAGGAGTGCCAACACTAGCCATCGTGTGTACGACGATCTGTTGGTAATGGTCGACACTCTGAGACTCAATGGACTACAGATGCTGCGAACCTCATTGACAGAGGCGCGGTCACTGAACGGTCAGCTGTTGTCTTTGGTAAATTTTATTAGAATAGTTTGGAATTCATTTACCTGTGACTTAAATGGTGTGCGGCAGACAAAATGTTTTATATTAAGGATGATGATAATAATGATGATGATGATGATGATGATGATGATGATGATAATAATGATGATGATGATGATAATAATGATGATGATGATGATGATGATGATGATGATGATGATGATGATGATGATGATGATGATGATGATGATGATGATGATGATGATGATGATGATGATGACTATGATGATGACTATGATGATGATGACTATGATGATGAGAGTAATAATAATTAACAATGATAATAATTCAGCGAGCGAGCGAAGCTGACTCTCAGTCGTGTTCAATTGAGATTTCAGATATATATATTATATGTATGTATACGTACGTCAAAATATTTCGCCCGCGCTTCTAATTACGTAAGTTAGGTAAAGCATTCACGGTTCCAGTATTTTTCAATTAACTTAGCGCGATCCTGCTGCACTGCCTTACGCAACTTTGTTTCAACCAAAAAGTTTATAGCTACTCTCTTCTTGAAACAATTGTGAAGTCTTTGTCAAGCTGTGCTTCTTTGCCACTGCTTTCGAAGTTTATTCAGG
>WLWI01001556.1_pt1 | contig 19888 bp, 21 predicted proteins | sample 6701501 | NCBI WGS metagenome assembly WLWI01 (sample SAMN12718690, study PRJNA515312) | sponge metagenome | isolation source: marine sponge | host: Mycale hentscheli | place: New Zealand: South Island, Marlborough, Capsize Point | collected 2014-11-01
CTTCCAGGCTTCTTGTGTAGCTCCGGTACTCTCGTCGCAGGGTCTGCCATACTTACTTCTTGCAAGAGAATAAAAATACAGCTGCTCGACTATTGCGTGCGCGTCACTTCCCGCGCATTATGCGCGCACAGGTAAGTTTCGGCATTTTTTCTAGATTTTCAATATTTCAATATTGCTAGCCAACACGATACCGCCAGACGGTTATTGACAGATACCGCGATCATGACTATATACCGTATATCGCCCAACCTTAGCCTCTTCACAATACAAAGGGACAAAATAATAAAGGAAGGCTATGCTGGGCCTCCTTACTAAATAAAAGACAAAAGAGTGGCAACCGGAAATAAAACAGGAAATGAATAAATAATCAAATGAATACAGTTCAATGACATGTATAAGTGCATAGTAATTACTGTTCAACTGCATTTCTAACACTCCTCCTCACGGTACATGGCATTGTTCAATTAATCCTGATTGTGCACAAAGTTCACAAAAGGAGTCACAACTGAGGCCTTTAGTCAAAATATCAGCAATCATTTGAGATGTTGGGCAATATTTTAGCATAATAGTTCGACAAACCACTTGATCCCGAATGAAGTGATGTTTTATCTCAATATGCTTCATTGGAATTGCGGATTCTTGGCCATTGCAATTGCTGCCTGGTTGTCTTCATAGATGGATTATCACGAAGTGAAGAATCTGTTAGTTCATTGATAAGTTGACGTAACCACATAGATTCTTGAGCAGCAGCCGCCATAGCAACATATTCTGCTTCTGCTGTCGAGAGAGCTACACACTTTTATTTCTGACTCTTCCAGGAGACTGCACCATTACAGAGCATGAAGAGATAACCAGATGTTGATTTGCGATCGTCGAGATCACCAGCCCAGTCTGTGTCTGTAAATCCAATAATATCTGTATCATCTTTTGATTAACAAATTCCAACATCTTTAGTGCTTTGAAGGTATGTGACAAATGTTTGAGAGCAGTCCAATGTTCTTTAGTTGGTTTTGAGTTAAATTTAGCAAGTGAGTTTACAGCCAATGATATATCTGGACGAGTAGCTTCTTTGTGTACGCAGGTTGATTCTCCTAAATAGATCCTGAGTCACTGTCTTGGGTGATTAATATTCCAAGAAAATAACGAAGACTTCCCAAATCTTTCAGTTCAAACTTTGAGAAAGGAAGTCCTTACATTTTGTAGTTGAGAATTAGTTTTTGCAGCAATGATGATGTCATCAACATAAACACCCATGTAAATGGACCTTTCTCCTCCTGCATCCTTGCAGTATATGCATGGATCAGCTTTGGATTGTATAAAACCAATTTTCTTCAAGTGACCATCCAATGTTGTATTCCAGCAATGTGGTGACTGCTTTAACCCATATATGCTTTTGTTCAATTTACAGACTAAATGTTCTTTTACACGAATTTCAAAACCTTCAGTCTGTCTCATGTAAACTTCTTCAAGAGAACCATTGAGCAAAGCAGTGGTTACATCCACTTGATGAACTTTCAAACCATGTTTAGCTAAAGCTAGTAGAACACGTACAGATTCTTGCTTACAACTGTACAAAAAGTTTCATCGTAATCTCTTCCATATTGTTGATTGCATCCCTGAGCTACTAGTCTTGCTTTGAAGTGTTCAACGGAACAATCAGGACCAGTCTTTTGCTTAAAAACCCGTTTGCTTCCAACAGTCTTGCATCCAGCAGGTAGACTGACAAGATCCCAGACACTGTTATCCTCCAGGGACTTCATTTCTGCCTCCATTGCTACTTTCCATTTAGCCTTGTCTTGACTGATTGTGGCATCCTTATACGTAAGTGGAGTCTCACTCACATAAAAGTCAGGTCTACGTCTCTCTCTGGTAGATCTTCACAATACTTCAGCTTCTGCTTCATTCTGTTGAGCTAGATCTAGATGTTTAGGTTGATCAGGTTCTTCGGGTGCACCAGAATCATCAGGATCTTCAGGGGGTTCTTGACTACCAATGTTTTCTGTGTCATTACACACATTAAATACATACTTCTCGACTCCAAGTTCTGGTGATTCTTCTTCACATTCTTTCACATTATCTTTGTTTTCGTTGAATTGTACATCTCTGCTATGAATTAGTTTCTTGCTTTCCACATCTTATAATCTATAGCGTTTGACATCTTCCCCATAACCAAGAAAAATACACTTTTTAGCTTTCGAATCCAGCTTGTGTCGCTCGTCTTTGGGGATATGAGCATAAGCCTCACAACCAAACACACGGAAATGACTAACACCTGGCTTATTTCCAAACCATGTTTCATAAGGTGTTTTCCCTTGAACTGACTTTGTAGGACACCTGTTTTTGAGATAGGTAGCAGTAGCAATTAGAGGTGCTCCGATAGAAGATTTTACCGATATACCAATAACCGATATTTTATCTAGAATCAAGGCAGATACCGATAGATATATTCATTGAATTTTGAAAATTTAATTTTTACATAATTAGAAGTATAATGGTACTAGTCTAGAGTCTTCAGTGCCAGGAACGAAGTAGTGTCAAATTGGCGACCTCTTTTTAGACATCGTAGTTAAGTTTCTTTGTCTTTACGCCATCTAGGAGCAAGCAGAACTCATCCGTTCAGTGTCCACGCGGCGAGTACGCAATTTTTTTCTATCGGTTAATTATATCGGTACGGCGGGTAGTGTTGACGACCGATACCGATATCGAAAAAGTAGGTCGATAAACGATAGACCGATAGATTATCGGTGCACCTCTAGTAGCAATAGCTTCAGCCCAGTAGCACTTTGAGAGTTTGCATCCTAAAGCATAGGCCTAGCAGATTCAACCAGGGTCCTGTTTAGCCTCTCTGACACACCATTTTGCTCTGGTGTCTTGGGAATCGTTTTCTTATGCTTAATTCCTTCTTTCTTCAGATACTGTTCAAACTTGTTTGAGGTGTACTCTCCCCCATTATCAGTTCTTAGCACTTTGAGTTTTCGTTTACTCTGTCTTTCCACTGATGCCTTCCATTCTAATAACTTTTGGTATTTCATTTTCAGCATATTATGTCCAAGTAAATCTTGTGTAATCGTCAGTGAATGCGAGAAAATACTCTGCTCCTTCTAAAGACTTTACTGACATTGTCCCACACACGTCTGAATGCACTAGCTCCAATGGTTCAGTTACTTGTGGAGAATGAGCTGCGATGATGTTTTCCACTGACACAAGTCCCCAAAAACCAATTGATTTGCTGACATCATAATTGAAATATTCTACTAATTCTTCTCTGGCCAATTTCCTCAAGTTTTGTTCACCGAGATGTCCAAATCTTCTGTGCCACAATTTCTCCTGATCATTATTCCTCGTACTGTTTGCTGATTGAGTTGGTCGACTGTTGAGGATTTCACATCCTTTCATGTCAAATTTTGTTGTCTTTTCAGCCATTGAAATCTTTGACACACTTAGCAAACTGTAAGCAAGTTTCAAAACTAGAAGAACGTCCGTTAGTGTGTACCTTGTAGTTCCTCCATTTGACAAGAGAGTTTCTAGTCTTACAGTACCTTTCAGTGATCAACCGTCACCTATTGTTACATGAGAGGTTGACAGCATCTTTAGTTTGGAGAAAATAGTTTCATCATTTGACATATGACAAGTTGCTCCGGAGTCCACAATCAAATCTCCCTTTGAAGTGGCAGCAAGCTTTTGGTCAACCACAAGAACTTCATCATCATCTGAGCTTGGTTTTGCATCTGCAACCGTCGCATTTTACCTTTTGGAAATCCATCTTTGGTATTACGACAATCTTTTTTATATGTCCAAGTTTGTGACAAAAATGACACTTTACCTGATACGATGAGTGCACTGGTTTAACTCCATTTGCTACTATAGCTCTGCTTTCACCTTTTGTTGAGCTTTTCTGCTGCAGCTTCGTCTCTTCATGGAGTAGTCTCTCTGTAACCAATTCCCATTTAGGAACAATTTCAGATTGAGCCTCAAGTGCTGATACGAGCACATTGTAGCTGCCCGGCAAACTAGCAAGTAGTTGCACCACTTTGTCTTCTTCTTGAACTGCTTCACCTATCACAGCAAGTTCTTCATAAACCTCTGTTATGCTCTTGATGTGTTTGCTGACTGATCCTCCTTCCTTGAGCTTTAAAGAGAAGAGCTTTCTTCTCAGATGCAGCTTGTTAGCCCAAGTTTTCCACTGGAATTGTTCCTCGAGTTTGGTCCAAACAGCCTGTGGGTGTTCTGGATTCCATAGTAGATACAGCAGTGACGGATCCACTGTCAGTACATCATCACAAGCACCCGATCACTTCTTGCCTTACACTTTCTGACAAGCTCAGCGTTACCTTCTGGAGCGACTTCAGATCCATTCACAATTGACAATAAACCATCCTTGATAAGAGCCATACAACATTGTACCTTCCAAGTCACGTAGTTTTTCCTATTCAACGGAATAACGATAGTTCTACTATCTGACATAGTTCGAATGATCAATATGACACAAAATATAGTTTGTAGCGCTAGTGACAATAGTCTAAATACTATAATTAGCTATAACTATGAATACTCACTAACTAGAAAGATGCCTGGGCCCTTAAGCTATTGGCATGAGTAGTTGTACACAGTAGAGCTACACTAGCTAATGTAAACACAAGCAATTAAGTTGTTTGACAGAGTTTGAATATTATAATAGCAACAAAGTAATAATGATCTGAATCTCAATCTGACAGGGAAACAATAACTGAATGATACAGTACTTATTAAAAAAAGGCAGCGCAGGGCCTCTTCACAAAACAAAGGGACAAAAGAATAAAGGAAGGCTATGCTGGGCTTCCTTACAAAACAAAAGACAAACGAGTGGCAACAGGAAATAAAACAGGACATGACCAAGTAATCAAATGAATACAGTTCAATGACATGTATAAGTGCATAGTAATTACTGTTCAATTGCATTTCCAACAATTGTTTCTATAGAGATAGAACTAGTTGATAGTGGACATGTAATTGTTTCTATAGAGATAGAACTAGTTGATAGTGGACATGCAATTGTTTCTATAGAGATAGAACTAGTTGTGATAGTGGACATGTAATTGTTTCTGTAGAGATAGAACTAGTTGTGATAGTGGACATGTAATTGTTTCTATAGTGATAGAACTAGTTGATAGTGGGCATGTAATTGTTTCTGTAGTGACAGAACTAGTTGATAGTGGACATGTAATTGTTTCTATAGTGATAGAACTAGTTGATAGTGGGCATGTAATTGTTTCTGTAGTGACAGAACTAGTTGATAGTGGACATGTAATTGTTTCTATAGTGATAGAACTAGTTGATAGTGGGCATGTAATTGTTTCTGTAGTGACAGAACTAGTTGATAGTGGACATGTAATTGTTTCTATAGAGATAGAACTAGTTGTGATAGTGGACATGTAATTGTTTCTGTAGTCATAGAACTAGTTGATAGTGGACATGTATTGATAGATGTTATTACTCAAAATATAGAGAAGAAGTTCAGACCTAAAAACTGGAGACAAGTTTCAAGTCATATTTTGGTTCTTTGTTTGTGTTATGTTCGGCCTAACAACGTCTATACTGTTCTTCTTTCATGCTTATCTCACACTTCATAACAAAACTACTTTAGGTGAGTGTATATTTATTTAGTTGATAATACTTCTTTCACAACCTTTGTAGAAAATATGAAAGTGCCAACAATCAGAAACCATGCATCAAGACGGCCATTTTTTGTCAGTTATAAAGAAAATGTGAGGCAAGTTTTTGGCAAGCATAAAGTTCTAGCTTTTATGCCACATTTTACAAGGTAACTCATAAAAGACTAGTTCTCCTAATCAGGATCTGATATTGGTTTTATTTTGATGTTAGTGAGGGTGATGGAATTGTCTTTTCATCTTTATCTCACGAGGACAGAGGACATTTACAAGGTAGTAATTTTGAAAACTCTGAGGACAGTGAAGGAGTAGAGTTTTCATCTGAGCGAGAACCTCTAACCACCAGCAGTTTGTAACTTATTTAATTTTTAAATATATTTTTACACAATATTTTAACACAATTATTCAGTTGCTGTGTGTTCTGATTCTGTTGTTGGTAAAAATTCTTTGTTTGGACAAATCTTTTGAAATATGTTCTTAGCCTACAGGGAAATAGAGAGAACTTATGAAGGAGTGACACATTTAGTAACTACAGCAACTTACTTCCTGCACAGCATACTCGTATGTCATGGTGTCATCAGGGTCAGAGGTCAAATATACATTGTTTGGTAGAAGTGGTATGTTTTGGTGGCAAGTGTCTTGGTTCACGTGACACAACTCCATATTGAAGTACAGACACCAGAGTAGTGAAGGACGTTCATCACAGTCTAATGTATGACACACAAACATAACAGGGTTTAGAAAGAGACCAATATAATTTAAAGGAATTAAAAAATCCAATGGTAGGATAACTGTATATTAGTGCTGTTTGGTTTAATTTAATTTTGTTAGTTTTTCTATGAAAAAAAAAAGAAAAGACTTAAACAACAAACATCACTTATATTTTAGTTGTTTTTAAGTGCAGAAATTAGGTTCAGCTTAATGTTTGAGTTTTGGTGTTTATTGTAACTATTTCAAATGTACGTGGTGCATTAAAAAAAATTTTTTTATCTTTATAGTAGCAGAAAATCCATGAAACGTTTCAGTCTGAGTTGTCACCACTTGTTCTGAAATAGCTAGTATATCAGGAAAAAATTGAAACAAATAAAAAGCGAACACAGCCCATTAGCAACTAGGGAAATGCTAACGTTTTGATTCCATGAAAGTTACTCCAAACATATAACTAAAGGAATACCTCCCCTCCCCCAATGGCAAATCCCAAGTTTTGATAAAACATCTACAGTGTCTTTTCCTGACCTTATTCTTGTGTGATGGATCTGTAGTATGCTGGCGACTCCATTTTATATACCTTGTGTAGCTATATACTTTGCAAAGTTTTCTGACTAGCTATATTAGAATATGCTAGGATGTCAATGGCTGTGCTCTACTGTTCTCTTAGAGCCGTCTGTTATCTGTCAGACTCGGCCATGAAAGGTGGGGGGGGGGGGGGGGGGGGGGGGGGGGGAAAAGAGGAGGGGGGCGGGGGGGGGGGGGGGGGGGGGGGGGGGGGGGGAGGAAGGGAAGAAGAGAGGTGGGTGTGTTGTTATCTGGTGCATCTTGAAATTTAAACAACCGTATACCTTGTGGAGTTTTGGTGAAGAATAATTCCGTAACCCCACTTAAGTCTTGTTCAGCAGTGGAATCTTCTGAACTGACAGAAAATAAATGAATTATATCTGCAGATGAGAAAATTAATTCAAACAAAGCACTAAAACCTTCAAATTATCTTACAAGTGCCATCTACAGCAGTATTAGTAGATGGAGATAACTGGAGCAGACGAATGACATTTTTCTGATTGGAGTTTATGCTTCCAGCAGGAATAGTCAATAATACCAGCTGCAGTGTGGTGATGGTAGTGTGTGTGTGTGTGTGTGTGTATAAATGAAATGATAAAACCTTTCTGAACACGTACACTGAGTGAGCTACCCTAGCTATATACTTAATTATAGTGAGCTAGCATTAAAGAATAGGTAAAGTTGTGTAATGTACATAGTAGTTGTCTACTGTACAAACTTAAAAGATTGGCATGTGACAACTACCATTAGTTAAACACTAGAACTAAATTAAAACACTCAACGATGCAGTTTAATCCATGAGGATAGTGTAACTAATTCTTAGGTACTGGAATAATATGTATTTACTTGTATTTTTATGAGCACCGACTAGTTGGACTTTCTTCTAATGCTAGTAATTGATAGATGAGATTAGCAGAAAGAATATACACCTGAGAAAGATTCAATCTAATATACACCTTGCTCAATATTTTGCCACTGCTGATACCTACATCTACACATATAGAAGAGCATCACCTGCAGTGTAAAGCTACAGCATATGGCCTAAAGTTGACTCGCTAATTGAAGCAAAAAGCTAGCAATATGTTCGGGCCCTCCAGGACTTGGAGCAAGAAGAAAGAAGAAACTAACACTGAAAGATTCAAGCTAGAGGAAGAACTAATCCAAACCAATTAACTTTGATCACAACATATCGTATCTTACAAACAAGTTGTATTCTAACTTTACCATGCTCTATAATGTTATTCATACTCCGTAAACCCATTGCTGTATCATATCTCCACATGTAATAAAAGTGTAAATGTATTTTTGTGCAATTGTCAATAGTTTAACAACAGCCATTACCTTATCTCTGAGAAGGGGTTAGTAGTTGAGACCGGGGTAAGCAGCCATAACTGCTTCTTTGTTCAGGCCTGCAACAGTTGACCTAGACAGTTGCGTGCCCTTAACTTCAATTGCTTTCCTTAGTATCTTGTGCGGGCATTGACTATGCGGAAGGCTATTGAACTGGTCCTTCGAGTTAAGACAGGCCAATATAGAGCTCGGGAATTTACGACTCCCAAACATTGTTCCTTCGAGCCGGATTCTCCACATCTGGAAGAAGACGACTGGCCGGACTCTACCACTGCAACGAGCGACTGCGGAATCAACTGCGGCTCTACGACTCAACAAGCGACTGTAACATCACTGCGGCTCCACTATAAGGTGAACAGGGGTTGTAAATCTCTGAGCTCAGTAGGCGAAGGACCAGCCCAGTAGTGGGCAATGCGCAAACACAAGTAAACTATTTCAAAGCCTTTTAATGAACTGACAGTAGCACAAAGGTGAACTGAACAAAACATAAGTGAGCATCATATAGAAGAAAAACACTGAGCATGCGCTACAGAAAAACGCACACATACACAAAATGAAATGTTCTGTTCATGCGGCGTGTAGTCCCGAACATAAGGTTCTATTCAAGATCAATACAGATTATTATCCTCTACGAGGAAACTATCATCTAGGAAACGATCACAACTTTCAACAGAGTCTGGGCATAAGACAATCAAATTTCACCAAAATCAAAAGATTTTCACCTTTGCCCAGATTCTGACTCAAACTCATCATGGACGAACTACAAGCCATAGAACAACTTCAAAACATCGAAACAGTCAAAGGCAAGAGGGCCTTTTGGCGCAGCCGAATCACTCGTCTGAAGGCCAAGCTGGAGGAAAATATTGACAAGCCATATCAAGATCTTCCCTCACAAGACCTCAACAATCTCAACACCGATCTACAACGGGAGATAAAACTCCACCAAGCTCTTCAACAATGCTATGAAGCTCTGATGGAAGCCAACGAAGCATCCGAGGACGAACTGTCCGAGGAAATGGAATCCTCAGAAGAAGTTCTCGACCAACAACGAGCACTTCAACGTAGCCTCGACGACCTCATTCAACGCCATGGTTTCTTCCAAGAAGCTCTTTGCATACAAATGGAGCTGGAAAATATGGCAGAAAGCACTGACCCTACCACCAAGATCTTCGGCAAAAGCTTCAAGAAGATCACCACACGGGTGAATACCACCTACCTTCATCAGACTATTGCCTACGCTGAGGACGATCAGCTGAAAACCATCAGAAAAGCTTTACAACACAAGCTGAACAAACTCTCACAGGATGCTAGTGAAGCCCAGAAGAAGGACAAGGCCTCTGAACCTACCAAGGAATCCAGGATTACTGTGACACCGGTCTACCACGAACGATCTAAGTTCGACATCGAGATGCCTACCTTCTCAGGGAAGATAACAGACTGGCAACCCTTCTACGAACTCTTCTTGTCAACACTGGAATCAAGAGGAAAGCACCTGAATGACAAAGAAAAGAGATGGTCTGCTGATCAAGGCGATGAAGGATGAAGAGGCAAAAGACATCGTCGTAGTCCACTCACAAGGCGAAGACGGCTACAACAAGGCCATCAAGGCTCTCATCAACAACTACGGGAGTCCCACCATAGTTTAGCCGCATCACATTCGAAGTGTCACCACAAGAGATCACTACACTTACGATAGAGAAAGCCTCAGGAGACTGAGACAACGTTTCCTCCTTCATTATGAGGTAATCCAAGCCATGAAAGCTGACACTCTGTCTTAATTTTTGGCTGTTCTCGCTTTCGAGGACTTCGATCCAAGATTGCGAGACGAATGGACTAAGCACACTGCATCTTCATCCAAACTTCCCACTCTAGAGGAGATGTTCGAATTCTTCGAACCCCTGGAGTATAAGATGGCAAAGATAGAAGCAACCAACACATCTAATCCCTCAGACAAATCCAACCAGAAAACTGGCAAGTCTCTCAACAAAGCCACTGGTAACAACGGCAAAACTGCCAACACTCGAAACCTCTGTTCTATTTGCAATGAACAACATGAATTTCAAAGATGTCCAGTATTCTTGGCTTACGACGTCTCCAAACGGGCGAAATATGTACAAGATCAACGATGGTGCTAAAACTGTCTCCATCCATCACACATCAAGAGCCAATGTACATCCACCTTCTCCTGTAAGGAATGCAAGGGAAGGCATCACACTCTCCTACATCGGGAATAGTCATCTCAACCTCGAACCTCATCATCAAACGTCTGCAGCTCATCCAAAGCTGAATCAAATCCAACCAAGGATAACAACGCCACTGTTGCACCTCCAACTCTCGCTTTCTTAAGCACAGCCCTGGTACAAGCAGTCAATGGCGTGCGAAAACGCTCGGCTCGCATAGCCTTAGACACCGGAGCATCTTCATCGCTAGTAACCAAGGCACTAGCATCTCATCTGAAGCTCAAAAGATACCCTCAGCGCCTGATCATAGAAGGAGCTTACGGGGGAGGAATGAGCAAGCACTACGTGCAAACGACCCTCCAATCGGCATACGACCCAACAAAACAAGTCACTCTACGCCTATCAGTCGTCACGAAACTTCCAACAGCATATACTCCTCTGCGCAAGGAAGACATCGCCACAGACCTACACATAAAGAACTTGCAACTGGCAGACCCAGAATTCGGTAGACCCCTCGACGTCCTCATCGGGAGTCTTGACTGCTGCAAATGTCTGCAAGGCTCTTTTACATATCACTCTGGCCTAGACATCCCTGTTTCTCCAACCATCTTCGGATGGACAGTAACTGGTCCAATGGACTACCAACCTCCCACTCAAGTCCTGAAACTACAAATCAAGGAAGATCCTCTTCAACAATCCCTCCAGCGGCTGTGGGACTTGGACAAAACACCTGAGTCACCCATGCTCAAACCTGCTGAAGAAGCGACACTCTACCATTTCAATGACACACATCAGGTAGAAGCTGGTGGATGATACAAAGTACAGCTTCCGACCATTCCAAACCCTCCTGACCTCGGCAATCCAGACATCTCGCCCTTAAGAGATTCCTCCAAAACGAGCGTTCACTGGAGAAGTAAGGAAAACTCCTGGAGTTTAACTAGGCCTTGCTCGAGTACCTCAAACTCCACCATGCTGAACAGGTGCCCAAAGCAGAACTCTCCTTGACTCCGCATTACTATTTGCCGGCGCACGGAGTGTTTAAGGAAACATCCTCGACCACCAAGGTTCGGCCAGTGTTCGATGCTTCAGCCAGTTCCAGCAACGGGAGTCTCTCTCAATGATACACTTCAAACAAGACCCAACTTATACCCACTCCTCTCTGACATACTGATCAGATTCCGCCAATACAGGATTGGTTTCAGTCAAGCATCTTCGCATGGACGGACTCAACCATCATACTCTGCTGGCTGAGAAAACTTCCCTCCTCGCTGAAGACTTTTGTCACACATAGAAATTGCGGCCATCCAGGAACTAGTGCCTATAGAAAATTGGCGACACGTTCCGACCCAAGACAACCCTGCTGACCTTTTTAGTTGAGGCGTCCCGGCAAGCAAGCTTATCTCACTCAAGCTCTGGTGGCAAGGGCCTCCATGGCTGCCTCAATGGCCAACTCAACAGCTCTTGGTGCCAAGGACGCTCCCCGAGACGAAAACAACGATCACCATTGCAACCGTGGCAACTCCTCCGGACTTCGAACTGTGGGACCGCTACTCATCATTCGAGCATCTAACTCAAGTCTTAGCCAGGGTCAGACACTTCATAAACAATGCAAGAAGTCCCCGGGAATCTCGTATCATCTCCAGGCATCTCACTTCGAAAGAAGCAATCTCAACAAAGAAGTATCTCCTTCGCAGAGCTCAGGAAGAATCCTTTGCTGAAGCATTCCAAGCTTGTCTGCGAGGAAAACAGCTACCCAAAGCTCACACTCTATCCAAACTTACTCTCTCCATCGACTCTGACTACCTCCTCAATGTCAGCGGCAGAGTTTGAGACAAGAAAGACTCTAAAACTCCAGAGCGTTTCATACCGCTATCACTCAAATCCAAACTCACTCAACTTCTGGTGTCGACCCTCCACAAGACATACCAGCATCCAGGTATAACCACTCTCTTATCAATCATCGGTGACAGATACTACATTCCAGGCCTCAGAAGCTATCTGAAGAAGCTTAGCAGACAGTGCCCCACCTGCCAACGCGCTTACTCTCATTCTCTTAACAGATGGGACTACTACCTGAAGCCAGGACGACACCTTCTCCTCTGTTCTATCATACGGGAATAGACTTCGCGGGTCTGTTCATGATCCGACAAGGCCATACGCGAAAGCCCGTTCTCCTCAAGTTCTACGCCTGTTTGTTCGTCTGCTTCTCAACAAGAGCAATCCACTTAGAACTCTGCGTGGATCTCAGAACTGAAGAATTCTTAGCCGCTCTCCGACGGTTCTGTGCCAGACGAGGCACACCAGCTCACATTCATTCTGACAATGGAAGTAACTTCTTGGGGGCAAGACACGAAATACAACAACTTCAACGACTGATGGCAATTTCTCTGTCCCAACTCTCTCACTTCTGCTCACAAGCATCCATCACCTGGCATCTCATCCCTCCTCGGACTCCGCATTTTGGTGGACTCTGGGAAGCTGGTGTTCAGTCCATGAAGACACTGCTTAGGAAGCTCGTGGCCCCTCACCCTCTCAGGTTTCAGGAACTCGTGACCATTCTCACTGAAGTGGAGGCTATCCTAAACTCTAGGGGCCTCCAGAACTTGGAGCAAGAAGAAAGAATTATCTTTGATCACATCTTACAAACAAGTTGTATTCTAACTTTTCCATGCTCTATAATGTTATTCATACTCCGTAAACCCATTGCTGTATCATATCTCCACATGTAATAAAAGTGTAAATGTATTTTTGTGCAATTGTCAATAGTTTAACAACGGTCATTACCTTATCTCTGAGAAGGGGTTAGTAGTTGAGACCGGGGTAAGCAGCCATAACTGCTTCTTTGTTCAGGCTTGCAACGACGGCAAAGTACCGTCTTCCTGGACCTAGACAGTTGCGCTCCCTTAACTTCAATTGCTTTCCTTAGTATCTTGTGCAGGCATTGACTATGCGGAAGGCTATTGAACTGGTCCTTCGAGTCAAGACAGGCCAATATAGAGCTCAGGAGTTTATGACTCCCAAACACAACACACTACCACAGACCAGAGTCACAAGCAGCGATCATGTACCTCAGCGTTCAGCCCCATCACAGCACAAAAGTTTAACGAGGTATTACTCATAATAAGCTACATTCATGTGTCAGAAGTTAGACATGATATGGCCATCACAGCTTCACAGGCTATCTTTGCACACCCAATACTGAAAAATAGAATGAATGGACTAGAAAAGCACTTCACAAAGTACTAATCCTCATGATTAAATTATTACATTCATAGAATAATGCTCTAACAGCCCATATATATTTGGTCAATAAACAAAAAATTTTTCTTTCTCTTTTTTGTACTTTTCTCACATATTATGACACTATAAAAGAAATATTGAACTCACGATTTTACACCAAATGATACATTTCCTTCTTTAATTTTCTCCCTCACCTGATCTTCCATACTTTTAATAGGACCATTAGTAAGCAGTATTCCTCTTGACATCCTGGTACATGTAATATGATATAAAATAATGTAGCTCACTCAATAAAAATGTCCACTATGTTACAAGAAGACAGGAGAATAGTGACTCAACTGTGCAGTTACCCTGCTGAACTCAGTCACCCTGTCTGAACCCACAGTTACCCTGCTGAATCCTCCCTTACCCTGCTGAACCCACAGTCACCCTGCTGAACCCACAGTCAACCTGCTGAACCCATAGTCACCCTGCTGAACTCATAGTCACTCTGCTGAACCCACAGTCACCCTGCTGAACCCACAGTCACCCTGCTGAACCCAAAGTCACCCTGCTGAACCCAAAGTCACCCTGCTGAACCCACAGTCACCCTGCTGAACCCACAGTCACCTTGCTGAACCAACAGTCACCCTGCTGAACCCAGTCACCCTGCTGAACTCATAGTCACTCTGCTGAACTCACAGTCACCCTGCTGAACCCACAGTCACCCTGCTGAACCCACAGTCACCTTGCTGAACTCACAGTCACCCTGCTGAACCCACAGTCACCCTGCTGAACCCACAGTCACCTTGCTGAACCAACAGTCACCCTGCTGAACCCACATTAATCCTGCTGAACTCACAGTCACCCTGGTGAACCCAGTCACCCTGCTGAACTCACAGTCACCCTGCTGAACCCACAGTCACCCTGCTGAACTCATAGTCACCCTGCTGAACCCACAGTCACCTTGCTGAACCCACAGTCACCCTGCTGAACCCATCACCCTGCTGAACCCACAGTCACCCTGCTGAACCCACAGTCACCCTGCTGAACCCACAGTCACCCTGCTGAACCCACAGTCTCCCTGCTGAACTCATAGTCACCCTGCTGAATCCACAGTCACCCTGCTGAACCCACAGTCACCCTGCTGAATCCACAGTCACCCTGCTGAACCCACAGTCACTCTGCTGAACCCACAGTCACTCTGCTGAACCCACAGTCACCCTGCTGAACCCACAATCTCCCTGCTGAACCCACAGTCACCCTGCTGAATCCACAGTCTCCCTGCTGAACCCACAGCAGAACAATCCCACACTAATAACCCAACTGACCAACAAAAGTAGTAACAGTAATAGTAGTATAAGTACAAAAACAAGAGAGGATGCTCCACTCTACCCCTTTATAGGCAGAGCAGAGCAGGGTCTCTATGAGACGGAACAAACAATGAAACCAAGAGAAGGCTAGGGATGGAGACTATTTCTAGTTTTGTGTTCAACTTATTATTTACCATTCTTACCTCATGGATGGTTTTATACTGAAGGTTGCCATAACCTCAGAGGCAGAACACACTAACGCTCTAATAACAACAATAAAAGAAGTAATTGAGAGGAATGGCTTACCAATAGCAATAAAACTTAATGCTCCTAAAACCTTTAAAATGTTATTACTGTGATGCTCTGTGAAGACAGGCTACAAATTCCTAACATTGTCAACTTACGAGCAATTTATTTCTTGTCCGTTGGAACAAACAACTCCTGACACATTTGAACGTTCTTCAGCTTCAGGCTTAGACAGTGTCAGTAGAGAAACGTGTCTCTTTAGACAATACACACCTCCATACACTGCACAATACCTATAGCATTAAATACACACACCTCCATACACTGCACAATACCTATAGTATTAAATACACACACCTCCATAAACTGCACAATACCTATAGTATTAAATACACACACCTCCATACACTGCACAATACCTATAGTATTAAATACACACACCTCCATACACTGCACAATACCTATAGTATTAAATACACACACCTCCATACACTGCACAATACCTATAGTAATAAATACACACACCTCCATACACTGCACAATACCTATAGTATTAAATACACACACCTCCATACACTGCACAATACCTATAGTAACCAGTACTTGCACTCAGTCATGAGTACCAGTACTTCGCTCTGTGCAGTACCAGTTCTCTAGTACTAGTTCCTCATTCTGTACAGTACCAGTTCTCTAGTACCAGTTCTCTAGTACCAATACTTCACTCTATCAACAGTACCTATATCTTTTACCTACAAAATGCCTGAGGGAGTTCTCCACTTCCATATATGGCATACAGAAATGGAGCATTGCTAAATCTCCCAAGACTGTGAAGAAACAATTTAGCTGCAAGAAGTCCCTAAAAATAATACACTAACTTACAAATACCATAAGAATAATAATACTACTTACCTTTTTAGCAGGCACATCATTAGTAGTCATGGCAATACTGAACGTTATATAATCAGCTAATTTCTGTGTTAATCCTTTCCTTTTCATGTACTCTCCAAATGTTACGTCATCTAAGAAATAAAGACATTTCATTAGATATTCATTCTCATGTCAAGTTGTCTAAGAAATAAAGACATTTCATTAGATATTCATTCTCATGTCAAGTTGTCTAAGAAATAAAGACATTTCATTAGATATTCATTCTCATGTCAAGTTGTCTAAGAAATAAAGACATTTCATTAGATATTCATTCTCATGTCAAGTTGTCTAAAGAACAATCAAAATCACTCCTTTCATATATTCTAAAACTCCTCCTTGTCCTCATGGGGCTTAAACGGAAGCTTAACTGAGGTCAATGATAGTCACCAGGTGACTGGGGCCTGGCCAAAGGGTAGCACACACATGTGAAGGCAGAGCTGGCAAAAGCAAGGAGTGTAGGAGTGCAAACTTAACACAGTAAATCAGTCAGATGAAGGAGAGTAGAGAGAGAGCGACTTTAAGAAGAGTGCATCGAGAGGGTAGTGGCAAGGGCCCTGGAAAGGCTACTACCAGTGATAGTGGCTAGACTAGTTGAACAGAGGCAAGAGGGGTTGGAAGTAAATACATACACACACATTCAGGGACAGGCAAATGGGCCTGGGCTGACAAGGGACTGGCAAATGGGCCTGGGCTGACAAGGGACAGGCAAATGAGCCTGGGCTGACAAGGGACAGGCAAATGAGTCTGGGCTGACAAAGGACAGGCAAATGGGCCTGGGCTGACAAGGGACTGGCAAATGGGCCTGGGCTGACAAGGGACAGGCAAATGGGCCTGGGCTGACAAGGGACAGGCAAATGGGCCTGGGCTGACAAGGGAGGCAAATGGGCCTGGGCTGACAAGGGACAGGCAAATGGGCCTGGGCTGACAAGGGACAGGCAAATGGGCCTGGGCTGACAAGGGACAGGAAAATGGGCCTGAGCTGACAAGGGACTGGCAAATGGGCCTGGGCTGACAAGGGACAGGCAAATGGGCCTGAGCTGACAAGGGACTGGCAAAGGGGTTTGAGTTAAGAAAGGACAGGCAAACAGCCCTGAGCTGGGTAAAGGTTGGCAGACGGCCAACGACAGGCCAATGTGCCTATGAACAGTATAAAGCAGGTGTGACCAGTTGATGTTCCTGAACAAACTGCAGCCGACCTACAGTCTCACAATATTGACTCTTGATAAGGCTTCTAATGACAATGTTTGAGCTTTTTCTTTAAAGTAGTATTAACTGTAGATAATTCAATACAGAACATTGCAGACTGAGGTCCACCATCAGCTGAAAAAAGTAACTAAATGACCTGGAAGAACTGAGTTGTTGTTGTTTTTTTAATACAGAGTCTGGAGAATAGCTAGCTAAGTGTCAAAAAAGATGAAAAGTGACTAAAACTGTTCTGCACAGAGTTCTGCTGGACCAGAATACTGGCCTAATGTTATGGTTATGACAGCATAGTTCTATCGTCACTACATATTACTCATATTATGGCATGCAGAGGAATTTAGGCTTTTTTTCTTTTAACCAATTGGTTGAAGTGCTGGTTTTAGTGCATTTTGTAAGCAACTTTTGACCCAGGCATGTGGGTAACAGTTGGATTCAAAGACTTATTGAAGATGGTTTAATTCAGTCTGAATGTCGTAACCTTTGCAGATGTTCTTGGCTCGATGAGCAAGACACACTTGATAACACCTAGCTTGGTCCTGGGGCGGTGATTAGACATGAAACTAAGCTATTGATCGATGTGGATAGGTTTTCTATATACTGTAGTGTGGAGTTGTTGACCTCTAGGACAATGATCCGTTACTGTGCTGTATTGGTAAGAGTCGTCAAAACAGGAAATGATCAATGAATACAGCTACAATGACAACGTGAATATAGTGTCATAAAAGTGTCCCAATTAGTACACACCCTTGAGTAGACTGCATTCTTGACCACCACTCACGATCTGAGTGTAATACACAAGTCAATCACACAAGTTGGAAAAGTCTAAAAAAACTATTTTATGAAACTGAGGTCATGCTGCTTGCTAAATGATGGATTAATTTCTATGTACTCTCAGCCGACAGACAAACTAATTCTATGACTTACTTGTACTTTAGATACAACAACAGAAGACTCAGTCTAGCATTTCTACGCTCCCAATTAACACTACTGGTAATTCAGATAGTCAGAATAGCTTAAACTTGATAATACAGCGGTTATTGCTACTCAAGAAATTGAGGCAAGAATTAATTTTGTATTTGTTTGCTAAAATTAATGGTCAACTGTTATATATATATATAATCCACTTGTCATCATGAAGTATGGAAATAGAAGCTTCTTCAAGTAAACTAAATATCGTATAACAATATTGTAGTTTTATGTAACCAACTAGGCAGGCTCGCTCGATATTAGTGCACAAGTATACTACTAGTATCTTAGTGCACAACTAGGCAGGCTCGCTCGATATTAGTGCACAAGTATACTACTAGTATCTTAGTAATCAACTAGGCAGGCTCGCTCGATATTAGTGCACAAGTATACTACTAGTATCTTAGTAATCAATGTACTATGTATTTAATGTTATGAGTCTGATACACTCCTTTCAGCATACATACAAATATTTCCAGGGTTAGAGCTAAGCATACCTGCATCATTAGAATCTTCTTCATATTCAGCACAAAATGACAAAAATTTCATCAGTTTTCTTTTTTCTATCATTGAGACGAGCTTGCTTTCGAATACATCAGCACGAGAGCAAGGTACCTGTGCCCATAGCAACCAAATAGTCTGTTAAATAAAACACTGCAAAATTATTATGTTGTAAGAACATGAATAATTCTGTGTTGTATTAATGCGGTTCATTGACATAAATTAGATCAGCTCAAAAATAAATTTAAGTGGCTATTTAGTTTACAACTGTAAGTTACTTTGACATTTAAGAATTTTTACCATCACTTATGCATGGTATAAATTTAGCATACTTCACTGTATTTTGGGTGACCCGAGTAAAGATTATGGTGCTAGTGCATTGATAGAAATAAAGTGATAGGGTTATTTTTAGCATTAACTCAGACACGGTAGCACTAAACTGAACATAGTTTATGATATATCTAGTGAGTTGAAAAGAATACCATACAAATGTTTTGGGTATCATATATATATATATATATATATATATATATATATTATACAGTATAATGGCTGATGAATACACAGAGGAACATTTTCTTTGGAGCAATCACTTCTCTGGAAAGAGGTTTAGAGTATTAAGGTCATTGCTCCTCATGCTCTCTTTGTTCACTGTAATGGCACCTGTTGTAGCTGGCTAGTGTGCAAGTCGCCAATTCCATTCCTGGAATACAGCATGTGTACCATTATACTTAATTCATATAATTTTTTTCCATTATTCGCCCAAAAGGACAGAATCCCTGAAGGAAGTACAGAATGTCACTGAAATGCCAGACTCAAGGTACTCAAGCATCTGACACAAGTATCATAACAACAAATATAGCTGGCACATGAGAAATGTGTAAGGGTTGTAAAAGCAAGTTATGCTGCAATTGTAACAACAGCCCTAGACAGTATTCATGCCACAACACATGAGCCAGCAACAGCCCTAGACAGTATTCATGCCACAACACATGAGCCAGCAACAGCCCTAGACAGTGTTCATGCCACAACACATGAGCCAGCAACAGCCCTAGACAGT
>WLWI01001557.1_pt1 | contig 19881 bp, 10 predicted proteins | sample 6701501 | NCBI WGS metagenome assembly WLWI01 (sample SAMN12718690, study PRJNA515312) | sponge metagenome | isolation source: marine sponge | host: Mycale hentscheli | place: New Zealand: South Island, Marlborough, Capsize Point | collected 2014-11-01
GAAAGTGCCCAGGTTGCCGTCTGGCAGCAGCGGGCTGGTGTCTTCCCACAGACCAGCGGCCAGCAGCGGCCCGGTGGCGTGGATGAACCAGGGGTCTTTCTTCCCGTCCTCGGGGCTGACCGACCACTCGTAGTAGCCGGCCATGGGGATCACGCAGCGGCGCTTCTTGAAAGCCGACCGGAACGCTGGCTTGGTGGCCACCGTCTCGATCCGGGCGTTGATGGTTGAGCCCTGCAGGCCCTTGGCCTTGGCCCAGAAAGGCAGCAGGCCCCACGCCAAGCGGGTGACTTGGCGGCCTTCGCCTCGGTCCAGGATCACCGAGGCGCGTTGCGTGGGCGCGAGGTTGTAGCTGGGCTGGATCTCGGCCAGGCCGGGGGCAAGGTCGGCCAGCCCCGGCTGGCCGAAGTCGATCACGGGGAGCTGGACGAATCGGCCGCACATGGCCGGAGGGTAGCCCGGCCGGCCGTGGCCGAGGCGTGATCCCGAACGGTTCAGCCGGTGAACGATCCCTTGTCGCAGCCTTTGCGACCGTCAGCCGTATCCTTCCGGCCATGCGCTCTTCCCACGGCTTCCGCACCGCCCCGATCCCCTCTGGCTGGGTCCAGACCGGTGAGCGCTGGGCGCTCTGGTACAACGGCCGGGAGACGGCCAGCGTCACGCCCGACGGCGGTCCTGGCGTGCGCCTGTGGATGGAGGGCCAGAAGATGTGGCAGGTGAAGGAAGTGCGCGCGGCCAACGTCCGACAGGCGAAGCGGTACGCCGAGCGCTGGTGCGCGGCCAGGCTCTACCCTGATCTACCCCTGCGCCAGGCGGTTGCCCGGCTGACCGATAGCACCCCGATCCAGCCGGAGCCGCCTTTGCCAGGCCTGCCGCCTACCCGTGAGCAGCAGCAACAGGCCCGGCGCCTTGCGGAGGCCGGGACTGTGGAGCTTGCGCGAATCAAGGAAGCGCTGGAGCCGCGCCGGCCGCTGAAGGAGACCAAGCCGAGGGCGAAGGACCCGCTGAAGGCGTGGGTGAGAGCCGGACTGGCGTATCCCCTTCGACAGCCCGTCTGAACTACCTGACGTCGCGCCTGGGTGCTAAGAATCCGCAGTTGGTCCACTGGGCGCTAGCTGAACCAGTTCAGTGGAGCTGCTGCGATCACCTCTTACTTGGTGGGGTTGGGTCGGCTGATGATCTGAGCTACAGTCCCGTCGTGTGCAGGGACGCGCCGACTCAAGCTGCTGTGCCCTGTCGCGTCTATTGAGATCACAGGGGGATAAAGTGGCACGGAGTTCGCAAAAGAGGATTTACTACGTTCGAGCTGTTTTCAATCAGGGTGCGAAAGTAAAGCAAACCCTGGAGCAGATGATACGGACCGTTCTGGCCACTCGGACTATGGTGGAGACGGAGATCAAGATGGGCTCGGGCGAAACGCTGGCCGTTCGCGAGCGGGAGCTTGTTTCTAAGGACTCCGTGTCGCTTGCGATCGGTTTGGGCGTCCGAGGTGAGGCAATGTCCACCATGGGCCTCGGTATCAAGGCTCCAGTGGATACCAACCATCCTGAACAGCCTAGTGCCGGCCGGGTTTTCAAGCTATCCGACAGCTTTTGCGTCATTGATGAGAACGAAGTTCTCTTCTGTAATGACGGTGGGATGAGTAAATCCACGTTGGAGGCATACCTCGTCGGATTGGTCGGGATGGGAAATTTTGGTGCGGCAGCATCGATGTTTGGCCTCGTCGCCCGATTGAATCAAGATAAGGCTAAAACTCTGGCTGTCGAGGGTGTTAAAGAGATTCGTATTTCCGCAGCCAGTTATGCTGCAAGCCAAGTGGCTGCGAAGAAGAGTAAGTCCGCTCATCCGCTGCGCGATGGGTTTGCCAAGATGTGGCAGGGTGTGCGCGAAGAGTTTTTGGAAGAGGCCCCCAATAAGGCGGCGCAGCAGGCAATCGCAAGTAGCTTCGATGAGCTGAACATTACGACCGTCATTGGTGTCAAGGGTGGTTCTAGGGGAGAGCCAATGATGTTTCAAGCTCTTCAGCAGGTTGCCCAGCAGGCGATGGATGATGCCCCGCCTGGTGCCGAGGTCGGATTTATGACGACGAAGGGTAACCCGATTACTGCACAGAGCCTTTCGCTTTCAACCGTAAAGAGCATTAAGCGTTTTGATAAGCAGAATGACATCTAATATCTAAGTCATCTTGTGAGTGAGGGAGTCGCGATATGTTGGAAAGGCTAACTAAACAAAAAATACGGCTTCTTCTATAGTTATATAAAGAAGTGCTGATTATTTCACATATATGTATTTCATACATGCTGATGACGTCGTGTATAAATCATACATGACACCGATATGTCCTTCTTTGTGATGGTGGTGTTGATATGAAAACACTAATAAATCACAATACGTAATAGCATTCTTGGTATCAACTTCCAGCCTCCTGGTAGTGGACATGAGTAGAACAGCTTAATGTAGTTTAGTGATTAGTTACGAATTCTTTCGGGAGTTATGATACATTTAGTCGGATATCATTTCATAAAATATTAGCTAATATCATTTAAATCATTTCTTGACACTATATTTGTCACGCGGACGTTATTAAATCAATAAAACCTTTATGATTGATCACATTATTTAAACAGTGAAGTCTTTACAAATTGTGAGTGCAGCTTTATTATGATTCATCTTTCAGTTTGCTTTTCTTTATTGACAAACAGTAGACGTAACACTCAAAATGTATGAACAATATAATATCTACAACGATTAGGGTACACAATCACAAATTGGCAAGATCAGAAAGAACGCTGCGTGGTAAATGATTCAGATTACATCTTATCACGACCTTTTGCCCTTGTTGCTCTTATGCTTCACAAACAATTCTTCCAAACCATCACTAAAGTCAAAGTAATACATGTGGTCCATCATTCAGTACCATCATTCAAGAGGTGCTGCAGCTATTAAAGAAAATACGTTCCTATCAGATGATTAAATGCTGTTATCATTAGCAGTCAAGTAATATTATTCAACGACTATCAACGGAATTTTACAGTGTTAAATCATTTATTCTGATAACGTTTATAGACGCGCTACATTTATCATGTGGACGTTATTGAAAGAATAACACTTATGAAATTGCTGATGTTTTCGCAATCAACAAAATGGTGAAAAAGTTTTAGCAACGATTTCATAAATATTATATGTGCTTCATGATTTATTGAAACTAGTAAGCGCAATAAAGAACTACTCAACAAGATACGATAACAGTAAATACCTGTAATATACAATAGATATCTTATCCGTGTATATAAGAAAGAAACACGCTTTCAAGCCATTAAAAGCTTACCAATTATATCGTTCTGTGAACCATACATGACTCAGCAATGGAACTCTGTTACTCCAATACTGGATAAATGAGCCAACGTTCCACTAGATTAGGCTTAAATGCATGTGTGCCCATGAAATAAGATTGCTTAGTTATAGTTATCCTGGTTAGTAAAGGTCGTATTATACTTCGCGTAATTACCCCTGCTAGGGGCTGAATTAATAACTGGCACCGTCACATGCTCATATCCAAATTATGTGCAAAATGAGTTCGTTTTATATAAGACACTCATCGGTTCTTGGGGTGACCATAATATCCATGGTACCAGTTATGCTACTACAGGTTGCATATACCTATTGAACTGGCATATTTGTATTCTAATGTATAATAACATTTACATCTAGATGTGTTTTGATATGAAGATTGCTAGACAAGGCTGCATAGCTATAGAGCAAGAGTGAGAAGACAGAGGATCTGAGAGAAAAGTTAAGTGAGATAAAGATCAAGTAAAATATGAATACTAAATCAAGGAAGACAATTAGTATAGCACTTAATGACTATCAATGAGGAAAACGATATCTTTGTAACGGATTAATTCGTCCAAATGTGCAATATGTTAACATTTGAGTCACAGTATACCAATTTTGTAAGTGAATGTTATTGAATGAATAACACTGGGCAAAAAAATGCCTTCCCAGCCAACAGGAAAGGTACTGGGTTGATATCGCAAATGATATATTCCCACCATCTTATCTGATTAATTTCCATCTGGAGAGATTACATCTACAGGGGATCTTACCCGAAGCCTACCCATCTCTATAATCGTTATATTCCCCAATTATCTACCCATCCCAATATAGATCTATGGCTGTGTATTTCTAGTGAATAAGGCCCCACTGGGTGGGAAGGCATTGTTTTATGAATTCACTAACACCCACTACTAGATGTAGGGAAGGAATTCTAATAGAAATCCATTACATAAGAACTAGGTGGTGTTTAGGAATTCATTAACAGTCCGCACTGGTTGGTGGATATATATTCTTTTCATTTACTCAATATTACTCAAATTTGTGCTTAAAATGTGGCTTTTAAAATTGTTTACCATACATACTATTTAGCTTTTGACAGTCAATACTAATGCATTTTTATTCTAGAACACCCAATCTGATTTGATGGACTTTCTACCTAGCAAAAACACAACAATAAACCAAATTCATTGTAAATTTTGAAATTAGTTTATTCATGTAGTGTAATCCATGGATGCTACAAATGATGAAGAACAGTCAGTCAGAATCATATATATCACACATTCATATAAATCAATACAACACTGATATCTTTTCTGAAAGTACATGTAATACAAACCGTTACAATTAAAAGGAATAAAGGCACACACGGTTTTTTTAATTACAAAAATATGCTACAAACTATTTCAGTTGAACGGAAATGCTATTTGCGTCATTCCTGGCATATAACAAACGCATGTGGACAAGGATATCAACACAAAAAAACAAAAACGAATTGTCTAGCAAGATCAATATGAAGACATTATGTGGAAAGAACAAAATGTTGTAGGACGTTATGATAACCAATATTTGCATTTGTAGGGGACATTATGATCATAAAGCTTCTATTTCAAGCATCACAGTCGGCTTCCACGTACTACCATTTCATACAAAACGTCATGCAATCGCAGTCACTGTCTTTACTTAAGAGCACATTATGACCATGATAGAGGACATTATATAGAGTATCTATTCAGGTATATAGGCATTATGAAACAGAATCGGCCTCTTGATGCATCTATAAGCATTAAAGTTATCCTCATATGAATGCAAGTATATACATAGATGACATTATGATCCATATACTTTAAATCATTTCCTAAAAATACAGTACATTCATGTATTTGATCACCATAGAATTAAGACATATTGTGATGACCAATAAAATAGATCATTCAGACTAAAACAGGTTTATAAGTATGCAATCATATGCCACACCCTCAGTTACATGTCAAAGATTTACAATTGAACCCAGGATAAAGTAACACAAATACATAACCAATACAACAAAGTCAAAGAGGAAAATGAAAAGTGGACTCATTTGGCTACATAGGTTTTCAGTGCTTAAATTATGTAAGAACATCCAAAAAGCACTTTCCAACAGTAACATCCAGATTTTATGTTTTCCCTTCAATGTCTCTCATCTCGAGTTAAATTTGAATCCAAAGCAATGGCATCACTTTCTCCAACTCCAAACGGGGAAGGTCCAACCGAAATGCTGTATTGGGATGAAATACCTTGGTACGAGATATCATCCATTATAGCCAGGCAATGCAGCTGCAAAAATAAATGATATTGTTTAATTAATACATACAAACATTATATGCTATGCTTTCTTATTTTCTATTTTTTAAATATTTCAAATACACGTACATGTACATATAATTGTCACAATTAGGCTGCACTTTGTCAAATTGCACATTCACAGGACACTAGAAACATGGGTGCATTGTGTTACCGAAAAGAGTACATTGTGTCATTTGTACATTCTAACAGCAAGAATAGGGTTCAACAGTTGGTCTTTGAAGAGTAATATTGTGTTTTCTCTGACTATAACGGAAAATTACTCGCCTACTGTATTTTTGTCACAGTTCTGGCTCCATCTTTCGTGATTGACTCAGATGTCAAAATAAGAGCATATGATTACCCAAGGCTGATTTTCCTTGTTTTGCCATCTGCAACAAAAGAAAAAGTGCAAACTTTAATATTGACCAAATGCTCATGCTGAAAGTGTATGATATAAAGACAACTCTAATGTCAAGAGTTATTTTGCAATAACAACTACCATATCAGAACATAATTTCCTCAAGAATATTTTTATTTCTCAAAGTTTCGTAGAGTGAAGATTTATTAAGCATTTATGGCATCAAAGAGTAAACAATCAAATCATGTGATGTCATTTACCTTCTGCAAAATCACATCAATATGAAACCTATTTAAAGTTACTAAATATTCATTCATACAGGACACTCTCTTTATTACATTGGCAGATATATCAAATGCTACTAATTCTGATGCTTTGTCGCTATCCCTGCTAATACTTGTAAGAATTAAAAACATTTGGTCAATTGATATTTCGGATATATCAATGGTTTTTTTTTCATATCCCAGCAGTATTGTAATAATGAGAGTCTATTATTCTAATAGACTAGAGGATTATTGAAAAAGAGCCCTGTATAAGCTCCTAGAGGCATTTTTTAGTAGAAGTTGGTAACAGGAGTTTTTAACATAGTTCAGGTATGCTAGAAAGTGATGTAGATATTACTGGACAATCTGACTATTTGCGGACAAAAATGTGCTTTTGGTTTAGGTTTTTTTTTGCTTTTCTGCTTTGTACTTTCAAGCAAAAGCACTTACCTTTTGAATTGAGCACCAAGCAACCACCAGTTGGATACTTGAAACTGTTTCTTTTTTGCCATCTGCAACACAAAATAAATTGCAATAATGTTAAATATTTATCCTTTTCGTATAGAGTGATGAGGTGCAAAATTTGTTATCACCAAATTTATGTGCAAATATTATATCCCACACATTTGTGATATCTTTAATAATACATATGCATAAAACCAAGGAGAATGACTTGTTTGTTTGATAACAAATTGATATCTTGCATGTACTAGCACAGAAACAAACAGTATCTTAGTATCATATTTGGAAGGATGTTTGCTTTAATTTGGTTAGGTTAATTGTGTTGACTGAGCTGAGTGTGATGGTTTAATTTCTTTATCTGTCTCCTTTGGACATCCTGTATTAAGCAGTTACCTCTCTGTCTGAATGTAAGGTGGGGCAAGACAGAGACAGAGCGACAGCGAGAGAGAGAGAGAGAGAGAGAGAGAGAGAGTGAGAGAGTTATCAATCCAATGTTACATAATCTACCATCCGCTGAATCAAATCAGTATGAAGTCAATTTAATAATGAGCTTTGCAAATGATTTTGTTGACTTTATGCATGCATGATCATCTGTTATGCTCTTTATTATGTTTGTTTACCCAATATTCAATTTCATATAATTGGCACAAATAGAGTGCATGGCATCAGAGTTTATAACAATTATCACAATAATAGCAACGTTACTGCATTATGCTTACCAAAAAGGGACATGTTATGTGTACATTTTTACAGTGAAAATAGCGTAACTATCCAAATTGGTCTTTGAAAAATGATATTGTTTTATGTCTCACCTAGGTGTTTGTGTCGCTTTGGGTAGTTCTGACCTTGTTTCTGCCACTATCTGTAACAGAAAAACATGTACAACTGTTATTGTGCGACAAAAAAATAATATGTATTTGCACCCTATTTACAGTGAAAAGTTTCTAGTTAGCATTTGTAACAGACAATTGTCAAAACCTTGAATATGTTTACATCAATAATATTATCATCAAATGTGCTGGTTGTAGACAAGAATCATACTAAAGTGATGCTTGTAAAACATACTGATGGATTTCATTTTGAATATTTGTGGATAAAAATGAGATATTGTGTGTTTTTTCACCTTCTACTTTCTGAGCAAAAACACTTACCTATTGCATTAGGCACCAAAACAATACCAGTTGATACTGGAAGCTCTCATTCTGTTGGCTGCTGGTTTAGGTTTTCTTACTGTCTGAAAACATACAGGCAGTATATATACAAACCATCATATACATGTATTGCAAACTTTTTTTCTGTTGGCCATGGCTCAGGTGGTAAGAGCGTTAGTAAGCATTGCTAGACTTTGCTGTCAGCATGCAGAACATGGAGAACATGGGTTCGAACCCCACTCAGTCCAACCAAATGGATTGTGTCAAAACATATATAGCCCATGCATCATTAATGTGAGAACCATTGCAGTTCCTACAAAACCATGTTCAGTCCTAATGTCTCACTTGTAGTCTCTAATTCAACCAATACACATGGGCCATTAAGTCTCTTATTTAGGGTAGAGGATGGGGCTCAGGTAGTTAGAGCATTAGTAAATATGGTTAAACACTGCTGTCGGCATGGAGAAAAAGGGTTCGAACCCACTATGGGCAATCCAAATTGAATTGTGCAAACACTTATGTACTATTATATGAATGTCCACAGAAAATACAGCATTTATAGGCATAAACCAAATCAGCGTAACAATTTTACCAAAAAAAATTCCTACATAATTGCATTACATTCGAAGTATCTTGTAACATATACTTACAATGCTGCTGGTGAGGTTCTGATGTATTTGGTTTTCAACCATTTAGAACACCTCTCACTGCTTCCATAAACCTTCCAGTTTTGTTGGCATCTTGTGAAGTAGTGAAACGATCCATTTTGTCAATGTTTTGCTACGGACTGGATCATCTGAAACATTAATAGGCACCTGATATATCAATACATATACAAATACACATCATATACAAATATGGTAAGTGAAAGATTACAGTTCATATAAATATATGTAATTTTATTTTTGTCTTAATAAGCTAAGCTGTGGAAGCAGACAACACACATAGCCTACATACTGCTACCTATAATCATTATTTCTCTAATAATATTTCTCGCTATCTCTTTTCTACTCTCTCCATTTCATCCCATTTTTGCTCTCCTGTTTTCTATTTCTGCCCTCCTTCCCTATTCCCCTCTCGCTAAGACATATATACATATTATCCTCTATTTCTCTCCCCCTCCCTTTCTCATATCTCGTCCTCCACTCTCTTTTTATCTCTATCTCTCTCTCTCTCTCGCTCTCCATGTATCCCCTTCTTGCTCTCTCTGTCATTTCTTTATTTCGCTCCTTCCCTTTCTTTAACTATTCTCCCATGTCACTCTCATTACTTCTTCTCTATTTTCCTTTCTTCCCCATTCCCTTTCTCTCTTTCTCTAATATATTTACCATTTTTCTCTCACCCTCCCAATCAGTTTCTTGTACTCTCTCTTCTCTATTTATATCTCTCCTTCCTTCTCCCTATCTCCCTTTTCACTCGCTCTCTACATCTTCTCTACTTCTCTCTCCCCACCCGATTCCTTTCTCTCTCACTCTGTTGGTGGTGGCTCCCAGTCACGAAATAATAGTGTCATTATAAGGTACAATTGTTCCAAAGTTCATGCTTTTATTGTAAAATGCACGATTGTGTGCAAAATTTGCCTAAATAGTATAGTAAACATATATGTTAGATGACAAATGCATTTTACGTGTCCGGAACTATTACAGGATCTTTGATTCAAAATAAAATTGGTAGTATTAACTGCTTGTAATGTCATTTAGATTCCTACAACAACAGTGAACAATTATGAGGCAAATTTTGTTGTAAAGTTTGACAGAGGACACCAAAAAGTAATACAGAAGTCAAAATCTTATTTATGTGTCCGAAAATCAACATGATTTGCTCTGCATGCCCACTCTACATGCCCACTAATTTTAAAAGTTGAGGGTACGTGTACCCCCCCTCCCCTGGCTTTGGAATCTGAGCATACAGCACAACTTTAGGGGGTAGACAGCCTTGCGCAAAGGTTTGATGACAAAGTTGCCATTATCAAAATGTTAAAACTATTAAGTATATTTTTTATTTGGTATATCTTACAAGCAATGTAATATCAAACAATTACTCCCAGATTCAACTTGCTAAATGTCACGTTATGTTGAACGTTTGTCAATGCAGCTTTTCATTAAAATATCAACAAGGACAAAGGCAGGAAACATCTCCCTGGTCTATATGATGCTTATTGTCACATGTTTTGCCCTCCATTGATCAATATTTAGAGGTGGCAAAACGACACTGCTGTAACGATATTAGGTAGGCTGGTGTCCAGGAGATTGTGCCACAGTGCTATTCTTGTTACATGGCAGCATGTATGAGTCAAATCTCTTTTTAGTTGACCCTTTCAAATGAACGATTTCATATAGTTGTAACTATAAAGTATTTTCAGCAACTTGGGCAATTGCTAAATGGCTGATTAAAATTCCAGCATTGATATAAAGCTACCTGCTTATTCAAGATGAAAATTGATCTATTATCCCATATTTGTTTGTTGTCTAATTAGCACTCAGATCAACATTAAGTAGGTGACGGGTTTGTGTAAAGAACAGTGTCACAAGTTTAAAATCTTATACCTGGTTACTGTACATCCCTTATGTTTAGCGTTCAAACAAATTAGAGTTTTTACTCAGTAAGTGTAGATCTATAAGCGTCCTTTTAATTTAGCGACCAGAGGAAAAAATGGTCCCTTAACATTAGCAACTGGGGACCGCCACAACAGCTTTCTCATTCTCTTCCATTATTTTCGGAAGTAAATCCATGGTCGAATTACTAGTATTAGTCGAATTCTTTAAAAACAAGTATTTGCCACTAACGTGGTTAAATCCCCCGCCCTCCATCAGTGGGTGGGTGCCCTCCATTGTTTTGTATAGAATTTAGTAAAGTAAAATCTATCAAGCGGTTCTGGAGATAGAGCACACACAACAGAATTCATTTTTTGTTTAGGCGAATTAGCCTAATTAGCCTAGCCACCTAAAATTACAATAAACAGAATGCTTCTTACGCAAATTGATTGCATATGTGTTTTCAAAGCACGAGATGTAATATCCAATGAGATATAAGCTAATGAGATGCAATGATTAAGTACTGTTTTTGTATAGAATGTACTAACGTAAAAGCGTGCATCTAAAAATGGCTGTAGTTTCAGTTCTAGTCATCCAATTGATCTAAAAATCAAATCTCATGCTCAGAGCATACAGGACACTCACCCTGCAACGTTTCGACCAGATTCGTTAAACGGTTCTTAATGTTGAAATTTCACGTTTTTTCAATATTTATAACGCGTTATTTCATTCGTAATTTTACCGTCCGATTTTTATGAAAAACTAATCATCTCTTAAAAATAGTAATATACACCTACATTTAAAATTTCATAAAAATCTGTCAAGCAGTTTCGGCTAGAGTATCCGCACAACGAAACTCTGTTTTTTTTAGGCGAACTAGCCTAATTAGCCTAGAGCAAAATGTTTTTGAACCTTACATTAGTAACAGGGATATTGAAAAAGGATTGTAATAAGCAATACATCGAAATATCCGATATCGTAATAACGAGAGTCTACTGTATACCTACTCACTCTGAGCGTTGCTGCGGACAGGAAGTGCCGATAGCAGTAGGCCTACTGTCTGTCTGTGCCGCGATGACACGCGCGCTGCCAGCCGGAGAACGCGTTTGCCAGCATAAGATGGTCGCTACGGCTTCCAGCAGATAACTCTCGCCGCCGTACATCAGCCTCACGTTCCTTCCCCTAAACATTCACACAAAAATGATCATACGGGTGTCAAGGGTTTGTAATACAGTAGAAGCTTGGTCTTACAGTCTTGAAGATTAGCTACTTGCTTCTTTCTTTCTAGACACTTTGATATAACACAGGGTATAAAGACGTTATAGGTGTATTCTTTAGTGATACAGTAGTTGCATGATATCTTGACCTACATCAGTCTTCCATGTACTGTTATATGTCTAGACAGTTCAATACAACACATGGTCATACAAGCATCATAACTGTATTATTCTTTTCTCTGGTAATACAGTACGTGATCTCTATTATGAACTATATGGGATCATCATTGAAGTCATCAGCTTCTTGTTAATAGTTTTAATACATACAGTAATACATACAGCAGATTCTTGTTATTATGATACTGCTGGGATATGAAGAAAATATCGATATATCAGATGTTAAACCTTACAAATAGTACCAGGAATATAGGAAAAGCATCGTAATAAGCAGTATTTTTCAAAATATCTGACATCGTAATAACAAAAGTGACTGTATTTGGTCATCCAGGTATTGTTTGTAGGTCCACTCTTTTCTTGGATGATATCGCAAACGCTCGTTATTACAAATCACTTGGACTATAAATTCACTGACTTTCGTTTCATTTCTACACCTGCAGCCTCTGTCAACACAGCATCCTCAGGTTCACAATCCAACATATTCAACTCAGCCGCAGGACCCTGGATGCTACTTATCTGATACTAACCATAGGAATGTAGAACGCATCTTTGAAGCTCAGTGACGCTGCTATAGTGAGGATTGGATCCAGACACGAGAACATCGCTCCGAATAACAGCATCTTTCCTGTATGTGGGTCCACAGGCATCTTGGCGAGATGGTAGCCCAGGGGGTCAGGTCTTCATGCTGGTCCAAGGCATTCTGAAGATTAGGGAAGCATTGATGATACATCTGTGCCTTGTTGTAATGAGGAAAACAGTAGCTATAGGCAAGCTAAGAGCGAGTACTATATGTGGCTGTTTGCTAACTCAAATAGTCGAGAAGGGCGGGGAAGGGTAGGGTGAAAGTGAATCAGCAGTCGCATCACATAAAAAGTAAAGTAAAGTCCCTCTATTGGTCACTGTATCCCAGCACTAGCAAAATTTGTTTTGAGAATTCAAGGTTCTCGAGGCAGCCATCGTGCAACGCCAGACCTATATGGATGTCCCGCAACGATGAGGACGGGATGCGATCGCCTGACCCCTAGATCATGTTATTACACAATCTAGCGTAGGCCGCCGCGCTACGCACTATGCCTTTGGAGACTCAAAATATCACGTCGGGCGCAGCTATGGTAGTTGTTGCGAAGGAATGAGAGAGAGGTTGGGAAAGAGTAGGGAGAGAGGGAAGCAGACGTATCACGTATCGCGTCGGTCGCAGTTATGCTAGCTGCTGTCTAGGAAAGAACAAGGTATTATATGTGTCTCTTTGTTTACTTGCGCAATGGAGAGAGAGAGAGAGAGAGAGAGAGAGAGAGAGAGAGACAGACAGACAGAGAGAGACAGAGAGAGAGAGAGAGAGACAGAGAGAGAGACAGAGAGAGAGAGAGAGAGAGAGAAGAGAGAGAGGGGGGGGGGGAGAAGGAGTGGATGAGTGGGAATCGGCTACCATATTTTGATTGCTATGGTAGTCTATCAGTGTTTTCTACAGTAGCTACTGGATAAGAAAATGACAGGGGAGGAGGAAAGAAGATTGGTACAACCTTCTAAAATGATACAATTCCTTCTTTTATTTTGTTTTTGTTTTCTCAACATAAGCTGCCAAAGTGTGGCTCTTGGGCTTCTATAACACTGGCTGTAGACAAGAAAGGAGCAGGCTATCGTATTCATAGTTACGACATATGATTCAACATGGAAAACTATACAGACATATCTTTAGCACCATCACCATTGAACTACAGTAGTGTACACTCTCGTTATTACGATATTGGATATTTCGATATGCTACTTACTACGATACTATTTCCATATCCCTGGCCCCACTACAGTTTTAAAATCATTGGTTATAACGATACTTCGGTTATATCGATGGTTTTGGCAGATCCCAACAAATCATATTAACGAGAGTACTGTATTCCAATAGATGTTTTTCTTACCCTGTCATTTTGATTATTTCCTCCAGTAGATATTCCTTGACGGGGAAAGTATAACCAGGGATGTTGAGACGTGGGCAATTATCTGAAAAAAAGAAGAAAGAAATTCATCGAGTTTGGAGATATTTCGATGACACCGGTAAGCGGACATGCAATATTTCTATAGTACTCTGAAATGTACTGCTGAATTGCGATATGATAGTATTTATGATACACCTCGCTCTTTCTACATAATATCTTTCCTTTTCCTCCTCCTTCAGTTCTCTCTACTCCGTATGTCAGTGATCTCCCTCATTCCCCCCACCCCACTTCCCCTCACTTTCCTACCCACTCTCTCTTTCTCATCCACTTCCCTCTAATCCACTTGTCCTCCTCCTCCTCCTCCTCCTCCCCCCAATCCCTCTTTTCACTGCTCTCTTACTCCACGCTTCTCTCTTCCTTGCAATTGTCCTTCTTCTTCTCGTCCTCCTCCCTACTCCCTTAATCTTGCCCACGCTCTTTCTAAACCTTTGCTTTTCAAATGTAAAATTCCAGATTTAAAGGCATATATTACATCTGCTTGAACCAGTGAACCACAGTGCTGCCTCAAGATCCACATGTCTTGATTTCATCAATAATGAAAAATATCAGTATCTAAATTTAGATTTAAATCCTACCCAACAAGTAAGTGTTTACTCGACTCTATATGATCCATTTTGCCATAACCCCAGTCTCCAACCTAACCCAGTAAATAAGAAAAAGTACATTCTCCCACTGGAACCCATGATCCCTGGATTAAGTAGCCAGCACTTAAGCGACGGATTTACAATCCACCCATGGCAATATGGATCATATATGAGACTGTAGTTACTATTGTAGGGTAACTTTGTTTCATTTGATATTTTGTAAAATTTTGGTTTTTCCTGACCAAAATTGACTAGTTCTTGACTTTTTGCGAAATTCCTGTTTCCTCTGACTTTAGTCAAAGTTCCCTGACTTTGATTCAATCATTTTGAATATATTTTTATATGAATGGGGAGGGGGAGGGGAATGCCCTAGGGGGTAAATTACCTAGGGGGGTAACTGACTAGGGGGTAAATATCTGGGGGTAAATATCCTAGAGGGTAACTGCCCTAGGGGGTAGATAGCCTAGGGGGTAATTATCCGGGGGGGGGGAAAATCAGGCAGGGGGTACATGTCAGGGGGGTGAAAATCCGAGGGGTAACCAGCCTGATACCAACCACAATATCGTCGTAACCAAGGACTTTAAAACTATGTAGTAGGGCCAGAGCTATTGAAATAATATCGTAGTAAGCAGTATATCGAAATATCAGACATCGTAATAACAAGTGTACTGTACTGCTTATTACGATGCTTTTTCGATATCCCTGGTACTATTTGTAAGGTTTAAATTAAAAATCATCTGACATATTGATATTCTGGTTATCTCGATGTTTTATTCATACCTCAGCAGTATCGTTATAACGAGAGTCTACTGTACATTATAGAGATTAATGCAGTAATGTTGTTGATTTAATCCAGACCCATTCTCGTTTTATGTGTTCCCTTTATGATAATAATAATGATGACGATGATGATGATGATGATGATGATGATGATGATGATGATGATGATAATATTAATACATGTAGTTTACTTAAGGTCCAAAATCCCACAGCTCAGTGGACCATAATATGCATGCTGCTTTTAACATGCACAAACCTTTGCTCCTTCAAATGCAAAAGCCTCAACAATAATGAAAAATATCAGTATCTAAATTTAGATTTTAAATCCTACCCAACAAGCAAGGGCTTACTCGACTCTATGTGATCCATTTTGCCATAACTCCAGTCTCCAACGTAGCCCAGTTAATAAGAACAAGTGGTTAATTCCCTCGCCCTCCATCAGTGGGTGGGTACCCTCCATTGTTTTGTATAGAATTTAGTAAAGTAAAATCTATCAAGCGGTTCTGGAGATAGAGCACACACAACAGAATTAATTTTTTTGTTTAGGCGAATTAGCCTAGCCACCTAAAATTACAATAAACAGAATGCTTCTTACGCAAATTGATTGCATATGCGTTTTCAAAGCACGAGATGTAATATCCAATGAGATAAAAGCCAATGAGATGCAATGATTGAGTACTGTTTTGGTATAGAATGTACTAACGTAAAAGCGTGCATCTAAAAGTGGCTGTAGTTTCAGTTCTCGTCATCCAATTGATCTAAAAATCAAATCTCATGCTCAGAGCATACAGGACACTCACCCTGCAACGTTTCGACCAGATTCGTTAAACGGTTCTTAATGTTGAAATTTCACGTTTTTTCAATATTCATAACGCGTTATTTCATTCGTAATTTTACCGTCCGATTTTTCTGAAAAACTAATCAGCTCTTAAAAATGGTAATATACACCTACATTTTAAGTTTCATGAAAATCTGTCAAGCAGTTTCAGCTAGAGTCTCCGCACAACGAAACTCTATTTTTTTTTAGGCTAACTAGCCTAATTAGCCTGGAGCAAAAAAAAATAATTTTTTTTTTAGATACATTTTTTGTTTTGTTTTGAAGATGTTTTAAATTTCAAAACCTTATCTTTATTAGCAACTGAGATATAAGGCCAAACGTGTGATAATCTTGCTGCGTCTGTTTTAGTATAGCATGTACTAACGTAAAAGCGTGCATCTAAAAATGGCTGTAGTTTCAGTTCTAGTCATCTAATTGATCTAAAAATCAAATCTCATGCTCAAAGCCCACAGGACACTCATCCTGTAACGTTTCAAACCAAATTCGTTAAACGGTTCTTCATGTTGAAATTTCACGTTTTTCCAATATTTATAACGCGTTATTTCATTCGTAATTTTACCGTCCGATTTTTCTGAAAAACTAATCAGCTCTTAAACATAGTAATATACACCTACATTTTAAGTTTCATAAAAATCTGTCAAGTAGTTTCGGCTAGAGTATCCGCACAACAAAACTTTTTTTTTAGGCTAACTAGCCTAATTGGCCTAGAAAAAAAATTTTTTTTTTTAAAGATACATTTTTTGTTTGTTTTGAACATATTTTAATTTCAAAACCCTATCTTTATTGGCAATTGAGATATAAGGCCAAACGTGTCGTAATCCGGCGGCCGGTGGCCGGCGGCCGGCGAGAACGGCGGCCATTCCAATACCCCCCGGATAAAAAGTACATTCTCCCACTGGAACCCATGATCCCTGGATTAAGTAGCCAGCACTTATAAGCGACGGATTTACAATCCACCCATGGCAATATGGATCATACTTGACACCAGAGACCCATATAGGTCTCTGATGACACTTATATGTACCCTACAGCCGTCAAATGAGCCCACAGTAACACCTACATTAGTAATTGTACCTGTGATGTACCTGCAGCATTCTAACACTACGTACACAATTAAGTAACATGACTGCATGCGTTCTTACTTGAATGAATGTAGAAATCCCTATGACATAGGCCTACATGCGTGCGTCTTCTAAAACGAGAACACAAGCGAAGAAGACAACCCAAGCACAAATACACGCTCTATCGGCACAAATTCTGCCTCACCAACATGAAAGTATGAATAAACTAAACTATTTTCTAAGTCTATAGGTCTTTACATTATATCGTGCCGAAAAAAATATTGTGACAATGCGTCTTTTACTGTTAAATTAACAAAAATATTTGATCGAAATCTCTTGACTTACTTTGCGCAATATGGCGACGAGAAGGGGGCTTGAATCCAACGACCAATGAAAACCATGCGTTCAATGCCGCGGCGATTGCCGAGCACGTGTCGTTTGTTTACAAAGTTTATCGACATTGTAATCGTGTTGTTAACTGTTTTTTCGCAATGTACCGAATATAAGAATATTATAATATATGTGCTGATACTTATCAACAATAACTTATGAGTTTTCTTGATGTGTTAATTACGCATTGTTGTGTTTCATCAATATTTACGATCTGACAAGTGACATAGTTTCTGACCAATCAGCATCAGCTCTATAATCTCAATTTTAATGAGCATTTAAATCTTGCCCAAAACAACATTTTAAAAAGTGGTTCATTTGTTTATGCTTTGATTAAATTATGTCATTTTTTTCAGATGTTTTTATTGATATAAACAGTTTATATTTCCGTATCAATTTTATTAAAAAACACATTGACTGACTTTCAGATGACATATTAATACGCTCAGAATAGCCTTTTTAAAAGGCTATATTTCGAGATTTAAAGGCATATATTACATCTGCTTGAACCACAGTGAACCACAGTGCTGCCTCAAGATCCACATGTCTTGATTTCATTATTCACTCAAAAGTGAATGATTGGACTATATTGTATGCATTATGGTCCATCGGGTGAGGTGCCTACTGGGTGACAACATATTGGTCTAGAAAGTTCTGTGGATAAATTCGGCATGTTTTTTTGTGTAATTTATCAACCTCAAATGTCTTAAACATAGAAAAATATATCTTTGATGAGTCACTTAAATATGAAGGGTCTTGGTTACTTCTAGGTGTGTTAAAACCACTCGCTAAATGACCTATGTGAAATTCCAGCCGTTAGCGAGAACAGCTGGCGCCGATGACTACGCATGAAGGTCAAGGTCAAAAACGTGGCCAGATCCGTGGGGGCGGGGGGCATGTGAGAGCCGAGTGTTATCTCACTGTTTATCTCCGATTTATCTGTTGCAAGATGTCAATGAGGTTGCGCAACACTATTTATCCCGCCAGATGGCGCGGATGCGAAGCGGGTCGTCTGCTTAACCTGTTTCCCCTTGGAAGAACAACTTGAATAGTGAAATTACATGTTAAATACATATGAAATACATAACATAAAACCGTTGTTGACAATTATGTTACTGAAAAACAATGCTATAGTCCCACTATTTCAGCTACACAATGTTTATTAGTTACAATGTATTTTAGCTCTCTCTCTCTCTCTCTCTCCCTCTCTCTCTCTCTCTCTCTCTCTCCCTGCCTCCCTACTTGACTAGCAGTGTTTTGCTGAGCGTGGACGGTTCCGCTTGAACGTAATTACATTCAAGCGGAACCGTCCACGCTCAGCAAAACACTATGCGTGAAACAGTACTAGGGTTGTCACGAGTACACCGAGTATTCGAGCACGGGTCAGTTTGACACACAAACCGGTTAGACTTTTACTGACCCGGTTAATGGATTATAACATGTACTTTGTTGCATTATACATAAATTATTGATTGGTGTATTTTTAAAACACTACAAAGTGGACCTGCAGGGAAAACTATCCGTTCATATTTGTTTACAGCTCGTAATTACTCTAAACTTCTTTCAACTTTGTAGCATATGTCATACATTTACCGGTAAATACTGATTGACCCCATGTAAAAGATAACGAACAGCGTCTTTACTGACAGCGGGCAGAGTTTATTTGATTAGTCCAGTTAAAAACCACACTCCGTAAAATACGTTTTCTACTGAGCGTGGAGTAGTTATAATATCGTCTGCTAGTCATGAGTGAGCGAGTCAATATTAGATGCAGTATTGTCATGGGCAAAAGGAGCATGCATCACATCACCCCCTGTTTATCATAACTAAGCAATGTTAAGGACAGGCCTGGCGATGATTGTCTGTATTTGTATTTCATTTCAGACAAGCTTTCATTGAGGATTGTTCTTTCTAAATGACATTTTATTACATTTGAATTGGGTATTTAACAGCTTTCCCGCCACTACATGATTTATAGAGCCTGGGAGTGCCAGTGGCTTGTCTGGTAATTAGAGCAGGAAGTCTTGACATGTGCAACAGACGAGTAGTCGGTTAAGGGTCGGTTACAAAGTATCGAGTATTCGATTAAGTAGTGTTTTAGTGTCTGTAATAGTATTTTAGTGTTTAGTGTTTTGAATAGTACCCAGTGTTTCTAAATTTAGACACTGCAAAGGCTTGTATACGTTCTTTGCGTTCTCTTTGATGATGGGAACCATGGCAACGAGGAGTTGAAATATGAGTGAGAGAGAGAGAGAGAGAGACAGAGAGAGAGAGAGAGAGAGAGAGAGAGTAATAAACGTAATTTATGTGCTTAAGTTATTAAATATGCAACCAATCACGGCTCAGTACACGGCTGAGAACTTGATTGAATGCTCAGCGTACTCGTGACAGTCATACTAGTAGTTATAATGTATTCGAAT
>WLWI01001558.1_pt1 | contig 19877 bp, 17 predicted proteins | sample 6701501 | NCBI WGS metagenome assembly WLWI01 (sample SAMN12718690, study PRJNA515312) | sponge metagenome | isolation source: marine sponge | host: Mycale hentscheli | place: New Zealand: South Island, Marlborough, Capsize Point | collected 2014-11-01
TAACTGCTGGTGCTTTTGATAACGCTACAGGTAAAATACCTTGGGGAACAACCCCTGGTGGAACTGACGATGAAATGGCTCCGCTATATAATGCTGATTCAAATCCTTATTTTGCAGAATTAAGCGTAGGTCAAAGAGTATTAGAAACTAATGATACAGATCCTGTTAACGCTTCAAGGAATAGAAGTAATCAACTAGGCGCTATATGTACAATTAATGCGGCTGGATCTTCTGGCGCAATAATTACTATGCAACCTTTTTTAACTATATCTGAGACAGATCCTACGGTTTCTTTGTTAGATATATTTTGGGAAACATCTTCTACAGGTAATTTAGTAGATTTAAATAACACTATCAACGCTCAATATGCTGGTTTAGTTACAACTACAGACGTTAGTTTATCGTTTTTTGAAAACGCAGTGCCAGAAACAGCTATTGATGCTAGTTTTAGTTTTGTAGATGGCGGTGGAACTCCTAGGACAAATCTTACATCTGCTAGCATAACAGCTGTAGTAGATAATACAAATCCTGCAAATTCTGTAGACGTAAGAACTTTTGAGTTAAGAGAAAATAATGATGGAACTTATGGTCTTTATACTGGCAAAGCAAGCTCTACAGGTTTAGATGCTTATTTTTGGTATGGAACAAATTCACCTCAAGTAAATGACTATACAATAACTTTTGCTACTGTTTTTACAGCTGGAGACGGAGTAACGTACCCGGATTCTATATCTACAATGAATGTTAAAGTAAAAAATATTATACCATCTACTCTTGTAAGTAACCAATGTCCTATAACTTTATCAGGAACTGATGCTCCTTCTGTTAACGATACTACTATATTTAACTTTTTAACCGGTCAAACAGTTGGCGGTACACCTGACTATGGTAAATGGGTTAATGGATCTGCTGATGTTAACAACTATCAACAAGAGTTAATATTTAGCATTATATCTCAGGTAGACACTAACGGTGCTGTAAATATATTTGAATTTTCTACACTTTCAAACGGTGTTTTAAGTGTAAAAAGTAATTCAACATTAGTTACTGGAGAAACCTATACTATAAACGTTGGTATAACGGATAACAATGGAGTTACAACTGGAGTTGTCCCATATACTGGCCTTCAAGGTAACTGTTCTATATCTTTTACTGTTGGAGCTCAGCACATAAACAGAGCGCCTTGTAATGGCCCAATACTTTCTGGATTAAATATTGGTTGTGGAAATTATAGACAAATATGGGCTTTTGTCAACAGTGCTTTAGAAACTGGAGTTAGTGGCGGTTTAGGAACATATCCTTCAACAGGTATACCTAATATATTTTATGGTACATCAAATAATTATACTTATTACAATGTAGCGAATAAGTATAGCGGAAGTATAATAGGTAACACTACAAATGGAGGTTTAAACTCTGGAGCGTCACTATATATAACACCTACTTTAAGATTTACACAAGCTCCTAATAACCCAAACGCTAACGTATATTATACTATACAACATAGAGCTAACGCTCAAAGTTCTTGGCAGCAAGCGGTTTATTATAAAATTCAGCAAAATAATGGATCTATAGTAACAACAACAGGTACTGTTGGTACAGCAAATTATTTAACTGGATCTTATATAAGCGGAGCGGCTACTGATTTTAAAACAAAATACTGGTTTGATGTTGCTGGTGAATATAGAGTATTGTCTTCTTATTTGCAAGGCGCGCTTTGCTCTACAGGTTCTTCAAGTACAGTTACATTTTTTCCAGATTTTGGAGACGGAGTATATACTAACCAATGTAGTTTAGGTCCACTGTAAAAAACAAGTAAAAACAAGTAATAATTAATATATGGCAGTTACTATTGAATTAGGTTATTTTAATACCTTTGCATTAAAAAGATTAGCTAGCACAGCAGTGCCACAAGTAGCTGATCCTAACGAAGACTGGTTCATTGAAGAATCAAGAATAAAAGGTGGTTATAATAACAAAACTGTTGATTTTGGAGTTAAAGCTTATTTAGTTGAAGATATATCTCAATCATCTAGAAGAACTAATTCTCTTATATATTCTGGCGTTTTTAATTCTAGAACAGGTGTAAATCAAACAAATCAATTTAGCGTAGCAGAAGAAATAACTAGAAGTGTAGATCCAATTAATGGTTCTATACAAAAACTTTACGCTGAAGACACAAATTTAATAGTTTTTCAAGAAAAGAAAGTCAATAGAGCTTTAATAGATAAAGACGCTATATACTCTGCTGAAGGATCTGCCATAACAACAACAGCTAACTTAGTTATAGGGCAAATAACTCCTTACGCAGGTAACTGGGGCATTGGTACTAACCCAGAATCATTTGCTGTTTATGGTTATAGAAAATACTTTGTAGATAAAAACAGAAACGCTGTACTAAGGTTATCTCAAGATGGTATAACAGAATTATCTAATTACGGCATGAGTGATTATTTTAGAGATCAACTATCTTTAATAACTTCTACTGGTAAAATAACAGGCGGTTGGGATATACATAATAAAAATTATATATTAAACATGGTTCCTTCGTATGGTTCTTTAAGCTATCAAACACTTTGTTTTGATGAAAGATCTTTAGGTTGGACTACTTTTTACACTTATAATCCTAGTTTTATAACTAGCGTAAAAGGAAACTTGTACACTAGTAAAGATGGTAAATGGTATCAAAGTTATGTAAACGGTCAACCAAGAAATAAATTTCACGATGATTCAACATCGTCACAAAGTACGGTTAAATTTATTTTAAACCCAGCTCCTGATAAAATGAAAAACTTTAATACGTTAAGCTACGAAGGTACAAACGGCTGGGAAGTTACTTCAATTATAAGTGATGAAACTGGTTATGATTTAAACGCTAATGAATCAGCTTATGTTTCAGAAACAGACGTTTCTTCTACTATATGGAGTTATGATCAAGGGCAGTACCAAGAAGGCGGTGTTACTCAATATGCTGGGTTTGCAAGAAAACAAAATAATTACGTGGCTGCAATAAAAAGTGCCACACCTGCTCAAGTAGGAGAGGTTATTTTTGGTAATTCAATGATGGGTATAAAAGGTTACACGGCTGTAGTCACTATGACAACAGACACAACTAGATCTGTTACAGCTAATGGCCAAACAATAAATCTAACAGCTACTAATGACGGAGGATTAAAAGAGTTGTTTTCAGTAGGAAGCACTTTTTCGTTACAATAAAATTATATGAAATTAAATATTAGAAAAATACAACATAACGATTGGGATACTTTAGTTTCTTGGTGGTTAGAGTGGAGGTACTGGGAAGTTGCTCCACCAAAAGATTTTTTACCAGACAATGGAACTGGCGGGTTTATAGTTGAAAAAGACGGTATACCTATAGTTTCAGGTTTTTTATATTTTACTAACTCACAAGGCGTTTTACTAGAGTGGATAGTTTCAAATCCAAACTATAGAGATAGTGATAGAAAAGAAGCTATAATTCTTTTAATAGATACAGCAGAAGACTTTATAAAAAAACAAGGTAAATCTTATATATTTAGTATAGGTAGAAATAAACATTTAATAAAAATACATGAAGAGTTAGGTTATTCTGTGGATAAAAAACCTTCTTATGAAATAATAAAAACAATTTAATATGGGAGCAGTAACAGCAGCAGTCGTTGGCACGGTAGGCGGCGCGTTAGTTAAAGGCATTGGCGCTAAGAAAGCAGCAAGAAGAGCAGGTAGAAAAGCCGCAGCCGCGCGTAGAGCTATTGCAGATTTAGAAGCAAACAGACAAGATGTTATAAATCCTTTTGACAATATGGAAGGAGTTGCAGATATGGCTCAAAACCTAACAGGTATGATGTCTAATCCTATGGCTAATTTAGGTGTAGCAACTCAAGCTGCTGAGATGCAAGCAGAAGAAGCAGATATAGCGCTAGCAAATACTTTAGATACGTTAAGAGCAACAGGAGCTGGTGCTGGAGGAGCTACAGCATTAGCACAAATGGCACTTAAAAGCAAACAAGGTATAAGTGCTAGCATACAACAACAAGAAGCGCAAAACCAAAAATTAAGAGCTCAAGGAGAGCAAAACTTACAACAAAGACAAGTTGCTGAAGAACAAAGAATACAAGGTGTAGAAATGAATGACGCTGTTAGACTTCAAAACGCTGAATCGCAAGGTAGAATGTTTGAATTTAACACACAAGAAAGTAGAGATAATACTAAGCTTAGTAGATTATATGGTCAACAAGCAAACGCAGAAGCGAATCAAGCTCAAGCAAGGGCCTCAGGCGTTAATGCTTTAGCTGGTGGATTAACTGGCGTGGGTAATTTAGCCACTTCAGGAGCTTTTGGTGAATTTCCACCAGGATAAATAATAAAAAAATATAATGGCAAAACAAAATCAAGCAGGTTACCCAGTAACTGTAATAAAGCCTTTTGACGAAAGAGAAATACAATCTATAGCATCGCCTTTTATCGCTTTAGGAAACGCATGGAAACAAGGTCAAGATGCTCTTACTAAAAAACAAAAAGCTATACGTAACAGAGAGGCTACAATGTATGAGACTGCTTATAAAAGTTTAGGTAAAATAGAAAGCGTTGACTATGCTACTTTTGACGATAATATGAGAAATTTTTTTGATGGTAAAGTAGATGACTATGTTAAAATAAAAAACAACATTGATTCTGGTCTTATAAATCCTCAAGAAGGAGCTAGATCATTAGCTTATATATCTAACATGATAGATGAATACAAAACTTTAGCTCCAAAAGTTTTAGCACAAGCTAAATACATGATGGATAATGGTGCTGGTGGCAACAACTTATTGTCAAAGCTAAATGATCCTAATTTAGAAATATTATTTTCAAAATTATTAGAAGGATCTGGAGAAGTCACTTTAGCAGAAGATAACAACGGTAAAATGTACTTAAAAGGTTCTGGTAAGTTAGATGGAGAAGATTGGAACTATGATTTAAATTTAAGTGAGTTTGCAAAATTAGATGACAAAGGAGATAGTTTAGCAATAACAACAGTAGCTTTAGATGATTTAGGTTTAACTGATGTGGCTAAGTCAGCTTTAGAAGCTTCAACTTATGAAGAACAAAAAGAAAATGGAACCTCTATAGCTTATACTAATGTTGATCAGGTTAAAAGAGTTTTAAACGGCCCTATGAACAATGCTATTGTAGATATAACTAAAGGTGAAGACTTTGCTAGCGTGTGGGCTGATCAAATATATAAAGACAAAACAGTAGATGAGTTAAAAGAACAAAATCTATTATGGGACGCCGCTGATCCAGTTAAAATGAAAACAGCTATTGATTGGTTGATAGATAAAGCTATAGATATAAACATTCCTATACAACAACAAATTCAGTTTGAAGGAAGAGGTGAAGATGGTTCTTTTGATCCTACTAGCAAAATGATAGGTGTAGATGAAAACTCTACTTTTAATGTAAAACCTAAAGTAAAAGTTGATAATACTTCTAGAGGTACACAACAAGAAAGAGATTATGCTGCTGAAGGAAAGTTGTTTGATACGTTATTAGGATCTCAAGGTTCTGAATTATTTGAAAATCCTGAAAAACTTTACAAATATATTAATAAAAACAGAAATGCGTTTAATTTTACAGCAGGTACAGAAGGTATTGGCGGAATTTATACTGCTCAAGAAAAAATTGATGAATTAAACCAAATCCAAATGACGGAAGACGGTTATAAAGAAGCGCAAGATTTAATAAAAGAACTAGAGGCGAGTGACAAGAAAAACACGTTTGTTTTAGAAGATAAAATACTAACTGGCGTGCAAGCGGTTGATGGTATATTGCAAGAAACTTTTGATCTTTTAAAACCTAGTGATTTAAGAAATAGAGTTACAAAACTAATAGAGTTAAAAAAACCAGGAGAAACAAAAAAACAAGCTTTAAAACAATTTAGAGAATCAATAATAGACACTATTACTATTGGTAGAGCTGGAGCTCCTATTGATCCAAGAACTGGAAAAGAATTTCCAGAACCAGAAGATTATGAAAAATATTTAAACGAAGAAGCCGAGGACATGTATAAAGTTGTGTTTCCTAATAAAAAATAATATATGATAGAATTATATCAAATACCAGGGTTTGAAGATCCTATAGATCTTGCTGGTTTTACTGAAGAACAAAAAAAAGCTTTTTACGTTAAATTTCCTAACGCTAAACAAGTAAAGCAAAACGATCCTGCTGTAAATGCGGAGGCCAATGTGGGATCGACAAAAGATATGGCCTTAAACTTGGACACTGGTTCATTGGAATATCAAGAAGCTAAAAAACTTATAGATAAATCACTTTTTAATCCAGAAAAAATAGAAGAGTTAACTTTAGTAGCTGAAAATGACTTTAATATTTTAGAGCAAAACATTTCACAGTTAACAACTAGAGAAGAAGAAGGTGAAGAAGTTACAAAAAAATTAAGAAAAATGCCTGAATTACCTGTAGGGGGTTATCCTGGAATTTCGTTTCCTAATTTTGGTTTAAATCTTTTGTCAAAATTTAGTAAAAGTGATGTTGGTAGCAAAATAATTGGTGATGTCGTTTTTAATAAAGGAGCTAGCGTTATGGATTACTTACAACTTAGCGCTAGAAACGTAGACGCTGATGGAGCTGAAGAAGAGGCTATAACTTACAAAGACATAGAGAAAAAAGATAGCGATATTATTAAAGATAAAAAACTAGTAAAAGATAGTCAAGAGATAAAAAACTTTAATCTTCTTAAAAAAAAACAAGAACTAACAGCTGTAGATATTTTGCAAAAACAACGTAATAAAAATATTACGGATGAACAAATAAGAAAATACATAGAAGAAAACAACCAAGACAAAGACTTTAAAACCTCTGTCAAAGAAGGTTTTATAAAAGATTATATAAAAGAAAGACAAAAAGAGGCTTTAATAGAAAAAAATAAAAAAGAATCTGGCTGGGATGGCTTTACAGAAGGTGAAAATCAAAACAGGCTAGAAGAAGCAGCGGCTATTGTTGCTAGCAACCTAGACGAGCAAGCGCAAAGTAATATAGCCACTTCTATAAGCATGAGCGCCGATATTGAAGCAATAGAAGATAGAATAAATAGCTTATTAAATCTTACACCTAACTCTGAAGAAGAAAAAAATGAAATAATTAATAAAGCAAAACTGCTTTATGAAGAAAGAACAGCTTTAGTAGATGCTTATGGTGAAGTTGTAAATAAACAAATAGAAATAGGTACTGAAGCTAAAGACATTAGAGGTTACTTAGATACAGTAAGTCGTAACCAAGGTTGGTTAGTAAATCCTATAGGCGCAACTGTTACTGGTTTATATAACTTTGTGGACAATGTTGATGAATTTATAGACAGACTTAGTTATACTCCATTTGAAATGGCTGCAGATGTTATTAAAAATACTACTAACCAAAACGCGTGGATTCATAAAGGCGTGTTAGCTATGGAAGGTCTAGAAAAAACTAACTTTGGCTTAGACACTGCTATAGATAATATGAACGAAGGTTTAGCAGAACCTATAAGTGTTAGTGATATAGAAAACTGGAGTGATATGTGGCAATGGAGTTCTTATTTAGTAGGATCTCAAGCTACAAATACTGCTGTTATGTTAACAACAGGAGGCTGGGCTCTTCCTTTGTTAGGAGCAAGCGCGGCAGGTGGATCGTTTAACAATATGCAAGAAGAAATAGACTTATACGGAGCTGAATATACGCCTCTTCAAATGTATACTGTTGCTTTAGGTACTGGCTTAGCAGAGTCTTTAAGCGAAAGAATAACTTTAGGTCAATTAAATAGAATAAAAAAAGGTTTAGCAGCTAGCAAAACTTCTCTAAAACAAGGTAGTAGAGATTATATAAAAAATTTATTTACAGAAAAAGGTGCTAAAAATGCTGCCTTAGGTGCTTTTGTTTATGGTAAAGAAACTTTTGAAGAAGGTTTTACTGAGGCTGTAGCTGGTTTTTCACAAAGAGCCTTAGAAAGATACGTGTTAGACAAAGATGTTGATCTGTTTGACGGCATGTTAGATGAGTTTGTGTCTGGAGCATTTATGAGTGGTTTTGTTTACAAAGCGCCAGGTTTAGGTATTAAGATGTATAGAGCGTTTCAACCACCTGATTCTAATGAAGCAATAGGCAAGATTCAAACAAGAATGGATGAAATAGGTAATATACTTATAAACAATCCTTCTATGGATAGTCGTGTTAGAAAAAAATTAGAAGATGAATTACAAGAAGGTGCTACTAAAGTTCAGCAGATAATGTCTAGAGACTTTAAAAACATGGACAAAATGACTCAGCAAGAACAGAATGATCTAATGAAAAAAGAAGATCAGATATACAAGCTGAGACAACTGTATGATGCTACTCTTAATGACAATACTATAAACGAAAAAGATAAAACAGATATATTAAACAGTTTAAATGCTGAGTTTAAATCTATAAGAAACGATAAAATAAAAATATTATCCGAAGTAAACGTAAGAGAAGAAATATCTTTAGCACAAAAACTAGGTAAAGAAACAGGTAGAACTGATTTTGGCGAAGACGCTGTTGGAACAGGTCAAGCTGTAGAAGTTGTAGAAGATGATGCTGCTTTTATGGAAATGACTGGTTCAAATGAAACTAACGTTGAAGGTACTGAATTAGATAATGGTCAAATAGTTCTTAATAAAGCTCAAATGCTTGCCTCTGCTATGCGTAACGATGGTAATATAGGTACTGGTATACATGAGGTTTTACATAAAGTGTTAAAATCTGAATTTAGTAGAGATCCAGTAAAGGCTAAAAAATTAAAAGACCAATTTTTAAAAGTATTAAAATCTGAAAATAAATCAATACATGATTTAGTTATAGCTAGAGCTAATGCAAATTACAGTGAAGATTATTTAGAAAAAAATCCTGATGAATACATTACAATATTTGCTAGTGTATTAAAAGAAAACAATATAGAGTACAGCCAAGCGACAGACAGTGTGTTTAAAAAATTAGCTAATTTTGTTGGTGGCTTATTTAGTAGTAAATTAGATGTTGATCCAAACGACTTTAAATTTAAAGACGGTAAAGATTTATATAACTTTGTTCAAACATATGTTAAAAATACTTCTGAAGGTAAAATATCTGACAGAGCTAAACAATTAGCAGACGCAGGTAAAGACATTATAACTGATACTAAACTTTCTAAAAATGCTTCTGACACTGTTCAAGAAATATTTGAAACTAAAGGTAAAGATGGTGCTTTTGAAATAATAGAACAATATAGAGGTATGGCTAATAAATTAGCTAACAAATACCAAAACGTACCTGGGTTTGAAAGGCAATTACTTGTTGATGAAATATTAACAGGTAAACGTGGTGTTATAGATATGATAAACGAATATAACACTGAAACTAACGTTCCTTTAGCTGCTTATATAAATAAATTTTTATCATCAAGAGCTATAGAAGCTGCTAATAGAGTTTTAAAACAAGAGTTTGAAACTGATGTAACAGAAGCTAAAGCAGTTGTTGCTACAGAAACTTCTAAAGAAATTGAAACTAAAACAAAACCAAAACCAAAGCCTAAGCTAAGAAAAGATTTAAAGTTACAAGATGATGTTATAGACAAGATTAAAAACGCTGTAATCAAAACTTTTGGAACTAAACTACCTAGTGTTAAATCACCTAAGTTTAAAAAAGAACTAGAAAAACAATTTAAAACAGAACTAAAACCTGTTATAGCTAAATTGATGGGTAGAACTGATAGTTATGAAACTTTTTTAAGAGATAATTTTGAAGCTATATATAAAGCATTGCCTCAAGAAATAATAAACAAAAGATTTAGAGACTTTGCGGACCCTGTGATGAAAGATGGTAAACAGGTAAGAGAAAAGACAGCGCAAGGTAATGCTGTTTTTACTAAGAAAAAAATAACTAAAGCTGAATTTATAAAATACTTTTTAGGCTCTGATGTAGGTAGATCTACTCAAGGAACTAGAAAAACTGCACTAGCAGAGGCATTGGCTCAAGAATTAGCTTTAGATGCTACTATGGAGGTTATACAAAACCCAGGTGTGTTAGAAAAAGCTATAGCTATATCTAACTTAGTAGATGGAGATTTTACCGTAGAAGGAGTTTCTATAAGTATAAAAAGACCTAAAGGCGTTAAGTTTTCTAAAGTTGAGTTAAACAACTTTAATGACGATATAGCTGATCAATTAACTTTAACTAACGCTTTTCAAAGTGGTCCTTTTAATACTGTTAAGTTACAACAATACAATAGCCAAACTCTTAGTTATAAAAAATTATTAAAAGATTTAAATGTTGAAGGGTTTGATATGAAAACTGCTAAAGGTAGAAAACAGTTTTTAGACTATGCTTATACTCGTAACATGATAACTAAGCTTCCAAAAGTTTTTTGGAGAAGTATGCAAGGAACAACTGATGATTCTGTTTTAGACCCAAATATTCGTTCTAAACCTGAATCACAGTCCGATACTGGTTACCAAATTTTAATACAAGAGTTAGACGATAGTGGAAATCCAGTGTCAGTTGGTTACGACGTTGATACATTTGACGGTAGTACTTTAAGAGATTTTGCTGGTAATTTGCCTTTTAGAAATGTAACAGAAGCAGATGCTTGGATTAACCAAATTGAAAATGGAGAATATGAAATAGATGGGGTAGTACAACCTGCTGTTAAGTTTGCAAATGAAAATTCTGTTAGCCCTAATATTATGGCTGCTTTGTCAAGTACAAAGTACACCAATATGAAAGAAAACAAAAAGCAAAGTTTTAACAAAATAAAAACTAGTAAATTTCAAGATGAACAAGACAAATCAATAGATGGATTAAAAGAAATATTTTTAATATTTGAGCAAGCTATAAAAGATGATAAAAACGCTGCTGCGTTTGTAGGCGCTATACTAGCATCTACACCTTCTAATCAAGGTCATTTTATGAGAACAGCAGCGCCTATTAGATTTTTTACAACTAACTTACAAGCTGGTCCAAAAGGAATAAGATTTGTAGAAGAACATAGTTTACCAGCGTCAAGTGTTGCTAAATATTTATTTGCATTAGCTGTAAACGGAACAGTAGAATCTAAGTTTGATGGTGTTAAAAATAATTATTACCAAGGTGCTATTAATGAAATAGATGATAAAAAATTAAAAGGAACTATGTTAAATGGTGAAAAGTTTAACTATGGTTCTATAATGCCTTTAGGTTGGACTATAAACGATCAAACATGGGCTAGATACTTTAATATAAACGTGGGTAACACAAGAGGCGGTATTGATCCTGCTAAAATTATATGGAATGACGGTAAAAGTATTGCTGAAAAAACAGGAGTTAACTCTTATGGCTTTATAGCAAAAGGAGAAACTAAAATTACTGAAAAAGAAGCAAAAACTCAAAACGGAAAGTTATCTAGAAACATACCAGTTGATACTTCTATTAGTAAGCAAATTGAAATAATGTCTAACATGGATAAAACCATGAAACTTGCTAGAAATATTGATACACCTGAAAAAGGTATTAGTGTATTTGATTTTGACGATACTTTAGCTAGAACAAATAGCAAGATATTAGTTACAATGCCTGATGGTAAAAAAATGAAAATAGACGCTACAGAGTTTGCCAAAAGAGACGCAGAGTTAACTGCTAAAGGAGCTAAATACGATTTTAGTGAATTTAATAAAGTTGTAGATGGTAAAAAAGGACCACTTGCTGATTTAGCATTAAAACGTCAAGGTAAGTTTGGTAGCAAAGACATATTTGTGTTAACAGCTAGGCCACAAATCGCCGCTAATGCAATTAAAAAGTTTTTAGACGGTATAGGGTTAAGTTTACCTTTAGCTAACATAACAGGTTTAGAAAATGGATCACCACAAGCAAAGGCTGATTGGGTTTTATCTAAAACAGCTTTGGGTTATAATAATTTTTATTTTGCTGATGACGCAATTAAAAACGTTAAAGCAGTTAAACAAATATTAGATCAAGTTGATGTTAAGTCTAAAGTTCAAATAGCTAAATTTAGTAAAGCATCAAACCTTAACAAACAGTTTAATGATATTATAGAAGACGCGACAGGTATTGCTAATTATAAAAACTTTTCAACAGCAAGGGCTAGAACTTTAGGTAGAGGTAAAAGCGCAGGTTGGTTTATACCACCTCAAGCAGAAGACTTTGTAGGTTTACTATATCCTTTACTAGGCAAAGGTAAGACTGGTGACGCTGGTATGAAGTTTTTTAAAGAAAACTTATTAGACCCTTTTAATAAAGCTGAAAACGCTTTAACACAAGCTAAGATATCTGTAGCAAATGATTTTAAAGCTCTTAAAAAACAATTTAAAACTATACCTAAAACTCTTAAAAAAGAAGCTATGGATGGTTTTACGTATGGAGATGCTGTAAGAGCATACATATGGGCTCAACAAGGTATGGAAATACCTGGTTTATCAAAAAGAGACAGTGTTGAGTTAATTTCGTTTATAGAAAACGACATAGAGTTAAAACAATTTGCTCAAGGTCTACAAATGATACAAAAAGATAGAATGTATCCTGAACCTGATGAGTCTTGGTTGGCTGGGACTATAACTACTGATATTATAGGAGGTATAAACAATGTTGTAAGAAAAGACTATTTACAAGAGTGGGAACAAAACATAGATATTATGTTTTCTCCCGAAAACTTAAATAAACTTGAAGCTGCTTACGGGCAAAACTATAGAGAAGCTTTAGAAAATATTATTGCTAGAATGAAGTCTGGCACTAACAGACAAAAAAGCAGTAGTAGAGTTATAAACGAAATAACAGATTGGCTAAATAACTCTGTTGGAGCTATCATGTTCTTTAATACTAAATCTGCTATATTACAAACTATATCAGCTATAAACTTTGTTAACTACGGAGATAACAATATATTAAAAGCTGGCTTAGCGTTTGCTAACCAACCTCAATATTGGAAAGATTTTAATAGATTATTTAATTCTGAGTATTTAGTAGCAAGACGTAATGGATTAAAAATAAACGTAAATGAATCTGAAATAGCAGACGCTGTTAAAGATGCTAAAAACAAACCAAAAGCAGCTATAGCTTATTTACTTAAAAAAGGTTTTTTACCTACACAAATAGCGGATAGTTTTGCTATTGCTTCAGGTGGTGCAACTTTTTATAGAAATAGAATAAATACTTATTTAAAACAAGGATTAACACAGCAAGAAGCAGAAACAAAATCTTTTGAAGACTTTTACGCTATATCAGAAGAAACACAACAGTCTAGCAGAACAGATCGTATAAGTCAAGAACAAGCTAGTGTTGCTGGTAGAGTTATATTAGCCTTTGCTAATACTCCACAGCAATATGCTAGAAGATCTAAAAAAGATTTTTTAGATTTGATAAACGGAAGAGGTGGACCAGGAGCTTGGAAAGGTCAAATAGGTAGAATAATATATTATCAAGGTGCACAGAACTTAATGTTTAACGCTTTACAAAATGCTTTATTTGCTATGTTATTTGACGATGAAGATGAAGAACCTCAAGACAAATCTTTGAGAATAGCAAACGGTATGGCTGATTCTACTTTAAGAGGTATGGGAGTATATGGAGCTGCTGCATCTACTTTAAAAAATATAATAATGAAATTATATACTGAAAATCAAAAGAAAAATCCTAAAACTGAAGATGCGGCTTTAGAAATGCTTACTTTTTCTCCACCATTAGATTCTAAAGTAACTAAGTTTAGATCAGCATTACGAACTCTTAATTGGGAAAAAGACGAAATAGCAGAAAAAGGATTTAGTTTAGATAACCCAGCTTACTTAGCTGGTGGGCAAATAATTTCAGCATTTACAAATATTCCTTTAGATAGAGTTATAAAAAAATATAACAATTTAGACAAAGCTTTTGAACAAGAAACTGAAACATGGGAAAGTATTGCTTTAACACTAGGTTGGTCAGAGTGGGAAATAATGGGTCCACCAGCTTCAAAAAAGAAAACTAAAAAGAAAAAATTAAAAAAATTAATACAATAAAAATTAAATAATATGAAAAAACTAATAATGCTAGTAATGCTACTATGTAGTTGTGGAAGTTATCAATACATTAATGATACTATGCTTGTAACAGAAACAACAAATGTTTCTATGTTTAGCAATTATGATACTAATATTATACGTTTTGTTATTAAGCCAATAACACCAAGATTTTATTTTGCTAATAATTATGGATACTGGGGTATGAGACCTTTGTGGTTAGATTTTAATTTTTACCATGGTAATTACTATTCTTATTACTCTCATTTTTATAGACCATGGAATTACTGGGATTATTACCTTAGACCTTGGAATCAAGGACCTTTTAATAATCAAGGTTATAATGTAGTTTATAATTCTAGCAGAAGAAATAGTATTAAAAATAATATAGTTGCTAAATCAAAAAGATCTAGACTGATTCTAAATAAGAAACCAGTAGTAACAATAAACAAACCTATCGTTATAAAGCCAAGGATTAATTATAGTAAACCTAAACCTAGATATAATCCTAAGCCTAATTTTAATAATAAACCTAGTTTTAACTCTAGGCCAAGTTATAATTCAAAACCAAGTACTAATAATTCACCTTCTTTAATTGTAAGAAGTTTAAAAAAAGGAAACTAAAATGAGTAACAAAATTTCAGAAAACACTGAATTAACTTTAGATTTAAAAACACTTGTTATTATTGTAACTTTTGTTGTAACCGTTGTAGGTATGTGGTTTGCTCTTCAAAAAGACATAGATCTTGCTAAAGAATTACCTAAGCCAGAAGTCAGCAGAACTGAATATGATTTAAAAGATCAGTTGATTAGGGAAACAATAATGAACACGCAAGAGAAGGTGGAGCAAAATAGCGACAAATTAGATAAAATTGACGAAAAGCTTTACCAAATAATTAAAAAATAAAACCATGAAAAACATTTTAACTTTAATAGTGTTATTATTTACTAGTGTATTATACTCACAAAAATACGTTTTGATAGAAATTAACTCTGAGTGGAACTTAAAAAACTCTGCTAAAATTGACAAAGTTAGTAATGTTGAATATAGAATAACTTATTTAGAAGATCAAACACCTGCTTTTAAGAAAAAAATTAAATCTGTTCCTCTTGCTATATTATATAAAGACAATAATGCTATAGCTAGATGGGATGCTGATATAAGTTTTAAACTTGTAGTTACTGAAGAACAAATAAATAAAGCTATAAAAGAAAATGAGTAATATAAGCAAACATATAACTCTAGCTGAAGCGATACATTCAAACACAGCTAAGAGATATGGTATAGACAATATACCTAATGAAGAGCAAACTAATAACATGAAGATGTTAGCTGAAAAGATATTTGAGCCACTAAGATTATGGGTTGGTGGGCCAATAAAGATTAATAGCATGTTTCGTTCTGAAGAATTAAATAAAGCTATAGGAGGAGCTTCTAGCTCTCAGCATTGTAAAGGTATGGCAATGGACTTAGATGACGTCTATGGACATAAAACTAATGCAGAGATGTACGAATGGATATGTGATCACTGTAATTTCGATCAAATTATATGGGAATTTGGTGATGACAAAAATCCAGCATGGATACATGTTAGTTATATAAGTGTAGAAAAAAATAGAAACAGAAAATTACTCGCTGAAAAAGAGTTTGGTAAAACAGTATATAAAATAATAAAATAAATAAATTATGACATCACCGTTTAAATTAAGAAGTCCACTACAAGCAGCTAATAAATGCTGGAAGGGCTATGTGGCAAAAGGTAAAAAGAAATCACCTAGTGGTAAAAAAACTAAAAGTGGTAAAATTAAAATGGTTAACAATTGTGTTAAAAAATAATTATGTTTGAATTAAAATCACCATTATTAAAAAAAAGCAAAGAACCTAGAAAAACTACTAAAGGTAAAGGTAGAAACTTTAGAACTACTAAAGAAGGCGCAGGTATGACCGCCAAAGGAGTTGCTGAATATAAAAGAAAAAATCCAGGCAGTAAACTAAAAACAGCAGTAACAGGTAAAGTTAAAGCTGGTAGCAAAGACGCTAAACGTAGAAAATCTTTTTGTGCTAGATCAAAAGGTTGGACCGGTGAAAGAGGTAAAGCAGCTAGACGCAGATGGAAATGTTAAAAAATAACAAATAAAAATTAATATATATAATAAGGAACCTTTTTAGAATGGGCACCATACCCAAACGTTCCTGTAACCAAGAAGGGGATCTCAATTGAGGTCCCCTTTTTGTATTTATCCATCACATGCAACACAGTCTTCCATAGCATCTTTGGCAATATCGCCACGTAAGACTGATTCTGTCCGCATATAGTACAAAGTTTTAATTCCTTTGTGCCAAGCATCCATATGGACTTTATTAATCCACTTTGGTGTTGCTTCACTAGGGAAAGCTAAGTTTAAACTTACACTTTGATCTATATATTGCTGGCGGATACCAGCTTGCCTAACCAACTCTAACTGGTTAAGTTCTTTAAAGGTTTTAAATACTTCTTTTGTATCTTCATCTAAACCTTCTATATCTTGTACCGAACCTCCATCGGCCAATATTTTGTCCCATACTTCTTTTGTATTTAATTTTTGTTTCTTGAGAATCTTTTCCAAAGTAGGGTTTTTACGTATAAAAGTACCTTTAGCACTTTGCTCGGTAAATATATTGGCGGCCCAAGGCTCAATACCTGGTGACACATTTCCACTAAGCTTGCTATTACTAACAGTAGGAGCAATAGCACGTAGATGAGTGTTACGAAAACCAGTTCCAACACACCACAAAGGTTCTCCATAAGTCTCTGCCAAAGCCATACTAGCTCTTTCAGACTCGATTTTAATTTGACTAAATATTTTTCTTGTTTCATATTGTGCTAATAGACCTTCAAATGGTAAACCTCTTTCTTGTAAGTATGTATGCCATCCAAGTACACCTAAACCTAATGCTCTACCTTTTTCAGCAGATCTTACAGAATTTTCAAATCCTTTTCTGTATTTAGCTTTTTGTATAAACTCTTCTAACACACCGTCAAGAAACCATATCGAGTCATGTATTATATTAGTATTTTTCCACTCATTATATTTAGCTAGGTTTAAGCTAGATAAGCAACATATAAAGCTATGATTTTCATCTGTGTGTAATGTTATCTCACTACAGATATTAGTCATATGTACTTTTAATGCGTTTTGTTTATAGGCTGCGGGGTTATTTTTATTTGTATTCCCTTTAAAAAGCACATATGGTTCTCCAGTAGCTTTACGCTTTTGAAGTAATTTTCCCCAACGTTTTCTAGCTTCTCCATCTCCTTGTTCAAGTCTTCGCATGAACTTATCGCCGACAACAGCGCACTGATGCAAGTTAAGTGATTGACGATTGACGTCTCCTTTGGGTTCACGTATTTCGATCCACTCTTCGAAATCGGGGTGATCAATGTTAATATTAACCGATGCAGCTCCTCGTCTGACAGATCCTTGATTAGTGGCAAGTATTGTTGAATCGTAGATTTTACAAAAAGGCACAACGCCGTCACTTGTTCCATTTCCTTTAATTTTAGCTCCGGCAGGTCTTATTTGATTTATACCGATACCAACTCCACCGCCGTGTTTAGCAAGTAGCATCATCTCTAAATTTTTCTGTCCTATATCTATTATGCTATCAGCTACATCGATGCCAAAGCAACTAATAGGAAGGCCGCGATCAGTCCCAGTATTACTGAGAACAGGACTAGCAAGACAGAGCCAACCATTCCATATATACTCATAGAAAGTTTTTGCAAGTTCTGGTTTGTCAAGTCGTTTTGCGACTGTGTTACATACCCTTTCATAGGCGTCTTTAGGAGACTCGCTGCCAAGAAGATATCCCCCGGCGATAGTTTTTTTGTAGACTTCAGTGTCTCCCCACTCTGGATAGTCTGTTCCTTTTTTCCATTCATTATTCCACATCAAGTTCTAGTTTTTTTTCTTTTGGTTTTGACTCTTGTTCTCTTTCTTGTAATTGTTTAAATACTTTTTTCCACTCTTCTTCACCTATATGTAATTGAAAAGCTGTTAATGTTCCTCTAGTCATACTATCTAACTTTATAAAATCTTCTATAAGTTGTTTTACAGTTTTAGTTAGCATTTCTACTTTTAATTTTAATTTGTTTTGTGCCATTATAACATTTTTATTAAATGATTAATCCACGCTGTTAAACCATTAAGGTTTAGCGCTACTAAATTCCATTGTTTTCTTGACGCTGTCTGTATCATTACACAGACAAAACCTATTATAAATAATCTAGGTTCTAACGTCCATTGTCCAGCGATTAAAAAAGCTGCACCAAAGTATCCTATACGTGATGCAACTTTTTGATATGCTGTAAGTTTATTTGTATATCTTAAAAACTTTATAAGTCTATACTTCCATCTTCTTTTTCTTTCCATTACCAAATGTCTTCGAAATCTTCACCTTCATTTGCTTTACTATAGTCAGTCGGCCTAACAGCGAAAAAATCAGTGTGAGTGTGACCCCCTGTAAGATGGAAGAACCAATCCAGATTAGCCGCTGCTTCTTTGTCATAGCTAAATAATCTTCTTTTGTCTTTGTAACCAAGTTCTTGTAATTTATCATTAGCTCTTTTTCTTATAAATTGTTTTAAGTCAAACGATCTCATACCTTCAATATCACCCATTTCAAACATTTTGTCTATATACTTTTCTTCTAGCTCAACCATAGTTTTAGCAGCAAGATAAACATCTTCTTTGCAAGCATCTAATAAGCTATTGTCTTCTTCACACATATGTCTAAATAACTGACAACCCATTTTACTGTGTAAACTTTCATCACGTACAGACCATTTCATTTGTTGGCCAATACCTTTAAGTAAGTTACGCAGCTGAAACGAATACAGCACAGCAAAAGCAGAGTATAAGCTAACACCTTCTGCAAACGCGCTAAATATTGCTAATGATTTACCTATACCTACAGGAGACTTACCATTGTAAGCAACTAGATTATCAAATCTATCAGCAGTAGCAGGTTCATGTAAAAAAGCTTCATAATCTTCTAGCTTTAAAGTTTCGTTTAAATAACTATAAGCTACAGCGTGTATTGTTTCTTGTGATCCAAACATCATAGCCATTTGTTGTATCTCATGCTTAGGAAACCAACCAACAACTTTTTGTGTCCAGTAATCACTTACAGCACATTCAGTCTGAGCAAAACCTAATAGTATATTACCTACTAAATGTTTCTCTTCTTTTGTTAGTTTTTCGTTCCAGTCTTTTACATCACCTGACATAGGTATTTCTGTATGTAACCAAAAAGCCTGAGCTTGTTTTAACCAACCTTCTGTGTAGTACTCAGGATACTCAAAAGGTTTGTACGGTATTCTGTTATCAAATAATCCCATTAGTTATCGTGTATTTCTAGTGATATATCAACAAAAGGTATATATAAAACATAAGTTGTTTGATCAGGCTCTTCGTATGTTCTTACACCAAAACATATTCCAGGGTAAAAACCTATACTTAAAGTCCAGTTTTTTCTTTCTTTATCCATTTATTGTTTTTTTATTAATTACTATAGGTGAACCATCTTTATGAGATGATACAAAATAAACTACATCGTTTTCTTCTACTATAACATCACTAACATCTTTAAATGTTTTAGGATAATTTGTTACAGCATATTCTTTTATTTTATCCATAAACTTTTATATTATATTTATCTTGTTGTTCTACTAATTCTTTATATTTAATCTTATTTCTCATTTCAAAGCTCCATTTCCACCATTTGTCGATTTGACGCTCTCTGTATTTACATCTTGCTAAGTGTTTTGCTTGAGCAGGATTAATCTTATTGTTTCGTCGCATTCTTTTTGATTTTGT
>WLWI01001560.1_pt1 | contig 19853 bp, 24 predicted proteins | sample 6701501 | NCBI WGS metagenome assembly WLWI01 (sample SAMN12718690, study PRJNA515312) | sponge metagenome | isolation source: marine sponge | host: Mycale hentscheli | place: New Zealand: South Island, Marlborough, Capsize Point | collected 2014-11-01
CTGTATGCTCAAAAAATTCATCAGGGTGATACTTGCCGGTCCCAATCCGCCCAAAAGCGAGCATCTCAAGGAAAAAGTTTTCAACTTTTGAGCCCCAAAACGCCTTCCGAAGCGATAGCTGACGGATTCAGGTATATATGAGTAACTCGAACCGAACCGTCTTCTTGTTTGATAAGATAATATTGGTTCGCAGTTAAATCTTTAAAGACCGCCGTTTGACCATTTGGCCATTTTACCATAAGCGTTGCCTTTTCTATTTTCCCTAATCCAAAATGCTGCTGTTTGGGATGGACTGATTGATATCCAATACTACCGTGAACCTCGCGCCAAATTTGATGATCGTTATCCATCATTAAAATGAGTCGTGCACCTATGGCATCGCGATTTACGCCTTGGGAAGGATCGCCCATTAGTTCTATTTTTAACCAGTTGCGATTAAATTGTTCAGCATTATTTCGGTAGATAACCGCTGCTTCATGGTAATTGTTTAACGCAATATCTAAATCGCCATCCAAATCATAATCAAAGTAAGCAGCACTGGGAGAATTGCCTAATAAATCGGTTCCGCTATGTTCGGAAACATTACGCAACACGCCCTTTTCGTTCACAAACAAAACGTTTGATTCTTTGATGCTTACAGGAATGTACACATTCCGCTTTTTGTTTTCTCGCGGATCGGTGTAATAGGGATTTTCACTTCCATACACATTAAACTCGTTCATACCATTGAGAACATAGAGATCGTCATCGCTATCATTATCCATATCGAAAAAGTCTGCATCCCAAGCCCATCCCGTGGAGGAATACCCTCTTCCAACCGCTTTACTCATTACATAGCGAATCCCTTTATCGGACTGAGATTCGGAGAGAAACAGATCATTGGCTTCTAGGACCCGCATCTGGGCCAACTTTTTCGCATCAAATTTGATGACGGTGTCTTTAGTGGGAAGAACATATTTTTCGTCTTTATTCATGGTTACGATATTGGATATGTAAAAATCCGGCAACTGATCACGATTTAGATCGGCCATACTAATACTCATGGTATAGGAAGGCTTATGGGTCCCGATCTGCTTTGAAATATCTTTAAAGGTTCCATCTTTCTGATTTTGGTAATAGGCGTTTACCCCAAAATCGTTACCCACAATCAAATCTTGCCACCCATCTCCATCCATATCGCTATGGGTCACCGCTTGTCCCCATCCTGTATTATCGACGCCACTGCCTGTTGTTACATTTTGGAAATGAATCTGTCCGACATTTTTGAAAAGTTGATTGGGTAATCCATTGGTATTACGACGTTCCAAGGTGGGTAATTTCCCATGAGGATAATCGCCAAAATACGTGATATAAATATCTAGCAGGCCATCGTTGTTAAAATCGAAGGTTGTGGCAGGTCCTCCGACTAATCCTTTACCGCCCAGCCCCGCCTGTTCGGTTATATCTTTAAATCTACCTTGACCTAAATTCCGATACAACCGGTGGGGATCATTGACATAGGAAATGAAAATGTCTTGAAGACCGTCATTATCAAAATCAGCGATTAAGAGTTGACGAGGTTCCCCATAACGCTGACTTGTTGAGCGGACTCCATCTAATCCTGCCTTTTTGGTGATATCCTGGATCCGTCAGTTAAACGTGGGTTTTGTGCACGAACCATTTGGGCCAAAAGGAATTACAAAAAAGCCTCGACGCACCCAGCGGGTGCGCCTGCGTTTTTTTGCAACCTTTTGCCTCCAAAGCATTCGCACAGAAATCCCACGTTTAACTGACGGATCCAGGGATATCTATAAAGTTCCCGTTTCTGGTATTTTTGAACAATTTATTTCCTACGCCCCCTAGGAGTAAGATATCTGTCAAGCCATCGTTATCGATATCTTCAGCAGCTATACCAGCACCCCCAAATGCTGGTGGGATGGTAATAACTCCAGTATGTGCATCTTTTTTTAGGTATGTACGTAGAAGTCGATTTAGCCAATCGGATGAACGATGCATGAAATGTAGTTGGACATGTGTCGTAATATCCGTAAATAAGGTATCTCCCTTTTTCACTGTAAGCTGAGTTGAACTTGAGCATAACAGAGACTTTTTTGGCTGTTTAGCGGGTTGTTGATGGTGTTGATTGATCTTCTTTTGAATGTGGCGTAGAGCTAAATCCATATGATCGGGATGAATTCGTTTCGCCCCTTTTTCTTTACCGATGTTGCTTGTAACCCTTAACACTAGAACGCCGAACTGAGCAATTTGCTCAACTAATAATTCGGCCGCGAATGGATCGAGTTCCAAGTGGGCTTTGAAATCCGGGCTTTCGACGGCATATTGAAGATATCGCCAATGGATTCCACTATCTCGAAGAGCATCCATATCGTACGACTCAATAATGACTTGATCTCCGGGATTAAGATTAGGAAAGAAAATGGCATCTTCATGTTCATTGATGATGTGAGGGATAAATTTTTTTGTATATTCCTGAACATCTCCCATATCTATAAAAGAGTGAGCGTTTTTTTGGGCCACCTGTTCAGCGCCTTGATATAAATCCTGGGCAAAATCGATTAAACATTGCGCAAAGAGATTTTTAAATGTACGTCCTTGTTCAGGATCAGATGGCCATCGGTTACGTACATAATAAACCTGTAAATTGCGTATGAAAAGTTCGTTACTGATTTTATTGTACACTTCATAGAAAGCCACTTTTTGATCGATAATAGCTTTTAACATCTTGAGAGGATGTGATAGGGGGGTAACCTGTTTTGCAGGGGATTCATATTTGTCCGCTTTTTGTATGCTTGAAGAAAGTGGTAGAGAGAGTTTCAATTCTTTGTATGCATGCTCGAGATGTTTTACCTTCAGTTGGTATTCATTAGCTAAGCGAGCATGGCGATCGGCACTTTTCAATAGAGTCAGTGTTAAAAGGTCTGTTGCTTGTTTGATGTAGTCGATACTTACAGGGGTAAGTGGGAGCATTGTTTGTTTACTAAAGAATAGCTCTTGCTGAATAGCTAACAAAGCATGCAGAGAATAGGCTATACTGGAATACTGTCAATAATCGTGAAAATCGATTTGAAGAGTATGTGTCCCAACCTTCACCTGCCAATGGCCATCATCATCTTGCTTATAAAGAAGCAGTTGGGCTATTGCAGCCTTTACATACAGAGGGGTTACTTTTTTTTGACCGGCTTGAAAAGCTTTATCGGAGGCGGTGTACCAGATGAATTCTACACATTGTTTCTGAATCTGATTTTTATAGTCTCTCGTTGCCTCGTCTAGAGGTGCTCCGTACATAAAATTTCTAACCGAGAAGTGGTGGCAAAGCATTTAGGTTCGTGTGCTCCTTCCAGGACTTTTATTTGATGGATAATAGCGTCTAAACTATACGCGTGTTCTGCGGATAGAGAAAGGGGCCATAAAGAAATGATCCACCCTATTAATAGTAGACAAAAAAAAATCATTTTTCTTGTCGAAAAGAATATGGTATTGCTCTTGCTTTAGTCAAATGTGTAATAGAGACATGTCATTGAACGCATTGATTTTACAGATTGCAAAAAAAAGTTGCAGACCATCACGCAATAGATTAGAAGTGTCGGTCACGTTTAGTAGACATGGCTATAGCCAGGGAATCAATAATCCATAAGACAATTAAAGAAAGGGAAAAAAAATGGTAGGAAGTATTGCAGCAATTGGAGCCGGACTCGTAACCATCGGCGCCGCACTCGGTATTGGTAAACTGGCCGCTTCTGCATTAGAAAGCATTGCACGACAACCAGAAGCAACCGCTAAGATACAAACGAATATGCTTATTGCCGCAGCGTTGATTGAAGGCGTAGCCCTCTTTTGCGCGGTGATTTGTTTGCTCGGAAACGGTTGATTTAAAACGTTCTCAACGACTTTGAAAGGAACGCATGGCAGGAGATCAACAGCATACAACCGCTACCCTAGCCCACACCCATCAACAGCATGATATCTCTCATGAGAGACCCGGGGTTGTCGACCCGTCTGGACCTATGGTTCTATGGACGTGGGTGACCTTCGGTCTTATGGCGTGGGTTTTATATAAGTTTGCTTGGAAACCGATTCTTGCTGGTCTTGATAAACGCGAAACCGATATTCAAAAATCCATTGAAGATGCCGAAGAGATCACTCGTAAACTCGCAGAAATCAAAGGGACACAAGATTCAATGATCGCTGAAGCCGACGAAAAGGCCAAAGAACTTGTGGACCAATCTCGTAAAGCAGCAATAGAAGCGGCCCGTGTTATTGAGAAAAAGGCTAAAGACGGATCGCACATCATACTCGAAAATGCGCAGCGAGAAATCAAGGCTGCTCAAGAAAAAGCAGAGGCTTCGCTAAGAAAAGAAAGTGTGGATCTGGCCATTTCTTTAGCGGGGAAAATTTTAGATGAAAATCTAGATACGGAAAAGCAACAGGCCTTAGCAAACCGGTTGATTAAGAATTTATAGACATGGGAACATCTAAGGTAATAAAAAGATATGCACGCGCTTTATTTAATCTGGCGCGCGAGACCGATCACCTGGAAACGGTTCAGCGTGATTTGCACGGAATCCAATCTTTACTGGCAGAGACCCCTTTGTTTGCAAACTTTATGGAATACCCTCTCATCCCAACAGAACAACGTATACGTATTTTACGCGAATTATTCGGGAAAAAAATTCATCAGATTACGTTTAACTTTCTGCTTCTGCTCGAAGAAAAACGGCGTCTTGGATTGCTTTCATCAATCGCCGATTTTTTCGAAAATCTTTACTATCAATTAAAGGGGATCTTGAAGGTTCAGATAACCGTGGCCGCTAGTTTTCCAGACGCCCAAATCGCCTCCATTAGAGACAAACTAAAGTCACTTTTAAACAAAAATATTGAACCGGTCATCGCTGAAAACCCAGCCTTTATTGGTGGATTTAAAGTCAAAGTGGCCGATATGATATATGATACCAGCCTCTCAACACAGCTTGAGACGTTCAGACAAAAATTGATTAGCGCATAAAAAAGGAAGCAACATGGCTATAGACCTCAAACCTGAAGAAATTTCCGCCATTCTAAAAAAACAATTGGCTGGCTTCAACATGAAATTAGAGTCCTACGAAGTGGGGACCGTCTTAAACGTGGGCGATGGCATTGCGCGTGTACATGGACTCGCAAACGTAATGGCCGGAGAGCTGGTAGAATTTCCGGGCGGCCTAAAAGGTATGGCGCTAAACTTAGAAGAAGATAACGTGGGTATCGCTATTTTTGGAGAAGATACTCATATCAAAGAAGGCGATGAAGTGAAACGCACACAGACCATTGCCTCCGTGCCTGTTGGAGGAGCCCTTAAAGGGCGCATTGTAGATGCCTTAGGAAATGCGATTGATGGAAACGCACCGATTCCCACAGACGAAATGCGACAGATCGAAACAAAGGCGCCCGGGATTATTGAACGTCAAAATGTCAAAGAACCCATGCAAACCGGGCTTAAGGTTATTGATGCGCTTACCCCTATTGGTCGAGGCCAACGCGAACTAATTATTGGCGATCGTAAAACAGGAAAAACGGCACTAGCCATTGACACCATTATTAATCAGCGTGGCGAAGATGTGATGTGTTTTTATGTGGCCATTGGTCAGAAACGATCAACCGTTGTAAACGTTTATGAAACCCTCAAACGATACGGTGCGATGGGATACACCACGATTATTGCAGCCACCGCTTCCGATCCTGCGCCCATGCAGTTCCTCGCCCCTTATTCGGGGTGTGCAATGGCTGAATATTATAGGGATAGCGGACGCCATGCTCTTATTATTTACGATGATTTAACCAAACAAGCTCAGGCGTATCGTCAGCTTTCTTTGCTATTACGTCGCCCACCTGGGCGTGAAGCATTTCCGGGCGATATTTTCTATCTGCATAGCCGATTGTTGGAACGGGCCGCCAAAATGAACGATGCAAAGGGCGGAGGGAGCCTTACAGCATTACCCGTCATTGAAACGCAGGCAAACGATGTTTCTGCGTACATTCCCACCAATGTCATTTCTATTACAGACGGACAAATATTCTTAGAATCGGATCTCTTTAATTCCGGTCAGCGTCCTGCTATTAACCCCGGGATCTCCGTTTCCCGCGTAGGGGGAGATGCTCAAATTAAAGCCATGAAGCAAACCGCAGGATCCTTACGCCTGGATCTCGCTCAATATCGTGAATTAGCAGCGTTTTCGCAGTTTGCTTCTGACCTCGATACCGCAACAAGAAATCAGTTAGAACGCGGAGAACGGTTGATGGAAATCATCAAACAAGGTGTCAACGTTCCCATGTCCGTGTCCAAACAAGTCGTTATCATCTATGCGGGGACACAGGGATATCTTGACCACATTCCCGTTGACCAAGTCCAAGCATTTGAAACGCATGTACATGAAGCCCTAGATTCAACATATGCCGACTTTGTTAGGTTATTTAATAAAGAAAAAGAACTAGACGACGAAGTAAAAGAAAAGCTCGAAAAGCTCTTAAACGAATGTAAGCGAACGTTTGGGAGCTAGTTATTGGTTGTTGGGGAAATTTTTCCCTACATCTTGAACGCTGAACCTTTTTTGTTATGCCAAGTTTAAAAGAATTTGATGTCAAATTAGCGAGTCTTAAAAACACGCGCAAAATGACCAAGACCATGCAAATGGTTTCAGCCAGTAAGCTACGTCGCGCTCAAGAAGCGCAAAAGAATGCGAGTCGGTTTGCCGGCAGAATTCAAGCACTCACGTCAAAGCTAGCCGCATCAATAGAATCCGCTTCTCACCCACTGTTGACACGTCGACAGCCCGTCAGAAACGTTCTCATCATTGTTTTTAGTTCAGACAAAGGACTTTGTGCGGGTTTCAACAATAATCTATCTAAGTTTGTATCCACATGGATCGACGAGCATCCATCGCAGTTTGGCGCCATTGATCTAAGCTTTTGTGGACGCCGCGGATTTTCGTTTTTTAAAAATAGAGCGTCTATTAAAGACCATTATGAAGACGTAACCAACAAGCCTGACTTTGGGTCTGCCTATAAAATTGCCCAAGATATAACGGCCTTATTTTTAGAAAACAACTACGATGAAATATATATCGCCTATAACGTGTTCAAAAATGCATTAACCCAAACTCCCACCCTTAAACAGATCCTTCCCGTAGAACCTCAAATCATTGAAGGAGGAACGGCCTTATCTCACTCTTATATTTTTGAACCTACGGCAAAAGAAATTCTTGAAGACCTTCTTCCAAAATCCGTAACGTTTCAACTTCATTACACCTTGCTTGAAAATGCGGCAGGTGAACATGGCGCGCGAATGACCGCTATGGATAATGCAACGAATAATGCGAACAAAATGATCGACCATTATACGTTATTACGGAATCGTGCACGACAAGCGGCCATTACAACAGAGATGATTGAAATCGTATCTGGAGCCGAGGCCTTAAGATGAAGAAGGGAGTGATGGAGTGATGTATAAGAGTAAAAACCAATTTAAGACCATAAACAACCTAGCTTGTAGATTTAAAGACGGCTTAACCAAATGCTACGATTTTCGAGATTCGTAGGCAAAACAATCTTTAGTGAAACCTCTATATATTAGCTTAAAAGGAGAACGTATATGACTACCGTAATAGACACAGAACTTTCAACCGGCCACGTCACCCAGGTAACAGGCGCCGTTGTCAACGTTGAATTCCCTGAGGGTGGACTCCCGAACATCTACTCCGCCCTGAAGGTGACCAACGCAAGTATTAACGATCAAAAGCACAATCTAACGCTTGAAGTGGCACAACATCTTGGTGATAACACTGTTCGAACAATTGCGCTGGACACAACCGATGGTCTTGTGCGTGGAACAGAAGTGTTAAACACAGGCGATGTGATTAAAATGCCTGTTGGCGAACCAACTCTAGGTCGAGTTATGAATCTTTTGGGCGCCCCTATTGACGATGCCGGCCCTATTCAAACAAACGATTACCTGCCCATTCATCGCGAAGCGCCTCCTTTTGACCAACAGTCCGTTGAGGAAGCCGTACTGGCTATAGGTATTAAGGTTGTTGACCTGCTCGCGCCTTACAAAAAAGGAGGGAAGATTGGATTATTTGGGGGTGCCGGTGTTGGCAAAACTGTATTGATTCAAGAACTCATTCATAACATCGCAACCGAACACGGGGGCTACTCTGTTTTTGCAGGGGTCGGTGAACGAACCCGTGAAGGAACCGCCCTTTTCGATGAAATGAAGGAAAGTGGAGTTATTGACAAAACGGCAATGATCTTTGGACAAATGAATGAGCCACCCGGAGCAAGAGCACGTGTATCACTTTCCGCATTAACGGTTGCTGAACATTTTCGAGATGCCATGCACCAGGATGTTCTTCTTTTTATTGATAATATCTTTCGGTTTACCCAGGCTGGTTCTGAGATGTCGGCCCTCTTAGGAAGGATTCCCTCTGCCGTAGGTTACCAACCCACATTGGGAACAGATATGGGCAAACTCCAAGAGCGCATTACGTCTACAAAGGCTGGATCCATTACATCGATCCAGGCCATTTATGTCCCCGCAGATGATTATACCGACCCTGCCCCAGCCACCACCTTTGCCCACTTAGACGCGACTACAGAGTTGTCTCGTCCCATTGCCGAATTAGGCATTTACCCGGCCGTAGATCCTCTAACATCGTCCTCAACAATTCTGAGCCCACAAACCGTTGGACAAGAACATTATGATGTGGCTCGGGGTGTCCAAGAAATTCTCCAACGTTATAAAGAACTACAAGACATTATCGCCATTCTAGGGATGGACGAGCTTTCTGAAGAGGATCGTTGCACCGTGAATCGTGCACGAAAAATTCAGAAATTTTTGTCTCAACCATTTAATGTGGCATCACAATTTACAGGGATGAAAGGTGTTTATGTCGAGTTAGAAGACACCATCCGATCTTTCAAAGAAGTGCTAGACGGTAAACATGACGATATTTCTGAGCAAGCATTTTATATGGTCGGAAATATTGAAAGCGCCCTTGAAAAAGCAAAACAACTAGAACAGTAGAATCCTATGTCTTCATTTAAACTAACCATTATCACGCCTGAAGGTACGGCATTTGAAAATGAAGTTGAATCTCTTGTTGCACCCGGAAGCCAGGGTTTTTTCGGCATTCTTGCTCATCACGCACCCATGGTTGCAAATCTGAAATTGGGGACTTTAACCTTAACTCAAGGCGGACAAGCAAAATACTTTGTCATTGGAAACGGGGTTTTGGAGGTTTCAGATAATGAAGTGTCAATCCTTGCTGGACAAGCGCATCTCGCTCATTCTTTCGAAGAAGCTCAAGAAACGACAAAAACAACAGAAGAGGTATTTTAATGGTTGAAAAGATCTGCATTTGGGTTCATGTGCTTACGATGATAGGTGCTTTTGGAGGACTTCTACATATTCAAGTCGGGTTGCCTGTTACCGCGAAGAATTCTTTTGAGGGTTCGGGAAAAGCTACACGTTTTTCCATACTCCTAATATCTATCGGGTTCGTTTTAGGATTCATACTATACTATGTAAACATCAAGACTGCTGCTGAGCTCGCGGTGCCCTTGTCATCTCGTTTTCATATGCTTATCGGAATAAAACTTATTCTGTTGTTTATGGCGACGGCTTTTTTAGGAATCGGCACAAAGAAATTGCGTCAAGAAAATGGACGGACAGCTAACACGTTCCGCGTTGCAGCGATAATAACTCTTGCGATGGCAGCTTACCTGGGCGTATCGCTGTGAAGAGAAGAATATTCGAGCAGTGGAGTGGCGGAGGGTTGGATGAAAGAGTTTCTTACTTCCCAGCACTTCAAACCTTCCATACTCCCATATCATCTTAAATTCCATGCTGGAAAAGTTAAAACAAAGATGGGGCGTTGATCGTCACTGGCAAATAGTTGTTATCCTGCTAGTCTTTTCACTGGCGGGATCAAGTATACTTTATGTGAAAGGATTTGTTTATGAGGCTTTGCATCTCTCCCCCAATACGAGTCTCTGGTTAAAAATACCCCTCTTTTTTTTCGTCTACCAAATTCTTTTATTGTTTTATGGAACGTTGCTAGGACAATTTCGATTCTTTTGGGAAAAAGAAAAAAAGCTGTTTGGTTTTTTGATCAAGCCGTTGCAGAGAAAAAAACGTCCCTTCAACCGATCGGCGCCTTGTCCAAGGCCATGATCTGGGTTTATGAAGGAGATCTTTGTCCTATATGAACCGTGTTCCGTTTCTTTGCTAATTCCATCTGAAGCTGCCGACTTTCCATGCGGGAACGCTTATCTTCTGTCAACGAGTCAAAGCAGTGAGGACAAGAGACGCCCAGCTGATGTTTCGACGAAACCATATGTTCTGAGTCAACAGGATGTCGGCACGGATGGCATAGTTCATAAGACCCTTTTTCGAGTCTATGATCAACAGAAACGCGGTTATCAAAGACAAAACATTCCCCTTCCCAACAGCTCTTTTCTTCTGGAACTTTTTCGAGGTATTTAAGAATGCCCCCCTGGAGCTGAAATACATGTTCGAATCCTTCTTTGCGCAAAAAAGCCGATGCTTTTTCATACCGTATACCACCGGTACAAAACATCGCAATTTTTTTGTGTTTCTGGGGTTCAAGTTGTTGGTGAACATAGCCAGGCCATTCTCGAAACGACCGGGTGGTGGGTGATTTGGCATTTTCGAATGTGCCAATGTCTATCTCGTATTCATTTCGAACATCCAAAAAGAAAACATCTGGATCTTTAATCAGGTCGTTCCATTCTTCTGGTTTTACGTACATACCTCCTTTGTTTTGCGGGTTAATACCGGAGACACCCATGGTCACGATCTCTTTTTTTAAACGCACTTTCATACGGTTGAAAGGCATAAAATCAACATATGATTTCTTATACTCGAGGTCCGTCAGGAAGAACTCACGGCACAGATAGTCATGCATAGCGTCAATGCCTTTCTCCGTACCTGCAACAGTTCCATTAAAGCCTTCCTTTGACAAAAGAATGGTGCCTTTCATCGTGTGCTCCACGCAAAAGGACTGCAAAGAATCCTTTTTTGCTCGAACATCTAAAAGGGGCATAAATTTATAAAATGTAGATACAAGAGTTTGATTCATACGAGTCTCGATACGCTGCATTTCTTTCTATACGGATATTTACGAGAGCTATTTATCACTATACAATATGATCTCAAAAAAAAACTATACTAGATATTGGATTCTAAACCCAGGCGGATCAACCTGAATCGAAATTTTCAGTCCGAAATAGGAACATCGAATGTTAGCAAACATTTTTTTAGCAGGAATAGGTGGATTTATAGGGTCAACGTTTCGCTACGTACTCAGCGCCTGTATACAAAACATGTCTAGCCCGTCATCACTGCCCTATGGGACATTAGGCGTGAATATATCAGGTTGCCTGGTTATCGGATTTTTGGGCGGATACATTGAACACCGAGATTTTTTGAGTCCCGAGATACGAACCTTTCTCCTGGTCGGCGTTTTAGGCGGTTTCACAACCTTTTCAACATTTGGTTATGGGCAACTGGTTATAGCCTTTTCCAATGTCATGTTACAGATACTGCTTGGACTCGGCGCTGTGTGGGTTGGCTATATGTTGTCAGATTTGCCGTGAATACCTATAAAAAATGTCTGTGGTTTGCTGGAATTTTAATCGTCCTTCTGCTCTCATTGTTTTTTGGCATTGAAGCGCTAGATCTACCTTTTCTATCCAGCGCTTCAACATGGATTCCCGAACGAAATTTTATATCCGGAATCATTGTCAATTGTCTTATTAACGATCGACGTTTTTTTACCCATTCCCTCCAGCCTTGTTATGGCAAGAAACGGTGCCATTTTTGGTGTAGTGTCGGGTTCGTTACTTTCTTTGACCGGCAATATGTTGGGCGGTCTAGTCGAGTATATGGTCGGGAGATATTGCCAGCCTCTACTGAACAAAGTAATCCATGAAAAAGAGCAACTACAGGCACAGCGTTTTATGAAGCGCTGGGGCATGTTCTCTGTTGTGATCTCGAGACCGATTCCACTATTAGCGGAAACGGTTGTGATATGTGCTGGAGTGACTCAACTTAATATTAAAAATTTTTTGGCAAGTTTATTTGTGGGCTCGATATCCATTTGTTTTGTTTACGCCATAACAGGAGCCTATGCCACGACATTAAAAGCCGGGCTTATAAGTTTCGTTGTTGTGATACTTCTTTCTCTAGTCTTTTGGTATATCCGCCCCAAAAATATTCTTAATGGGTAAACATTGCAATTTATGAAACCGTTCATTAGTCTCGCACCAAACTTTGCGGGGCCTGTAGCTCAGTTGGTCAGAGCGACGGACTCATAATCCGTTGGTCGCAGGTTCGAGTCCTGCCGGGCCCACCAACCTTAACCCTATGCCAATTATGCTATTACAACTACTTTGGCATCCAGATAGCTCCTCTCGGGTTTACCCTTGCCTTCAGCTAATAGTTATCGTTTAATTTATTGGATCGGTGATTCTCCTATAAGGGCCCACCCTCTCAGTTTACGAACATGCGGAGCGTACACAGAGCCTTTGAGGCGACTTTCTAAAGGCTAACGCCTCAAAACACCTGTCCTGTTTACAAATCAGTAATAGGTCTATAATTTGGATATGAAAAAAATTGTAATAATTGGCGGAGGCTTTGCAGGATTAAATGCTGCAAAATTTTTTGGAAATGCTGAAGGAATTAGAGTAACCCTCATAGACGGAAGAAACTATCATTTATTTCAACCCTTGCTTTACCAGGTCGCAATGGCGGCTCTTAGTCCTGCGGAAATTGCTTCACCCATCAGAAGTATTTTGTCTCATTATTCAAATATAGAGGTCAAACAAGGCTATGTTCGAGAAATTGATAAAGCAAAAAATATTATTACAACAGAAATGCATGAATACACGTTTGACTATCTAATTTTAGCTTGTGGAGCCCAACATTCATATTTCGGAAACAAAAAATGGGAGCAACATGCTCCCGGGTTAAAAACGATTGAACAAGCAACAGAAATTCGGAGGCGTGTTCTATCATCATTTGAAAAAGCCGAGATTGAAAAAGATAGAAATAAACAAAAAAAGTATTTAACCTTTGTTATTGTGGGTGGAGGACCAACCGGCGTTGAATTAGCAGGCGCAATTGGCGAAATGAGCAGATTTACTTTAGCAAAGGACTTCAGGGAAATTGATCCAAAACTCACTAGAATCATTTTAGTTGAAAGGGGTCCGAGAACTTTATGTTCATTATGAGAGATTTAGAGAAACTCGGAGTTCAGGTATGGACTTCAAGTAGTGTAACTCATGTTGACCAAACCGGTGTCGAAATAGGTCATGAAAAAATTGAAGCCAACACCGTTTTGTGGGCGGCGGGAGTTAGAGCGTCTACTTTAGGGAAAAAACTAGTAACAGACATCGACGCCCTTGGAAGAGTCATGGTTGAACCTGACTTAAGTATAACAGGGTCTCCCCATATTTTTGTCGCTGGTGACCAATCCAACTTTTCACATCAAAACCCTTACATACATGCTGGTTTGGCTCAAGTGCTGTTCGACGGCAATCAAAGATACGATGTGCGGTTTTCGTGTTTACCCTGTGGAAAAGACCATAAAGGTCCTTCAAAAATATCGGATTGGACAACGGATGGATTTTGATACAGATATCGCCGTACGATTGTTTTGGGAGGGCATACGACCTATTAATCTTAAGACGAATGTGATCTATCACCCGCATGGTGTTTCCCACTTCAGAATGATTCGAGATAACCTTTGGATAACCTGGGTGCACACCCGATTATTGGCCGGAATGGTGGCTCGAATGCCAAAACTCCTGTATATCCTGGATCCGTCAGTTAAACGTGGGATTTCTGTGCGAATGCTTTGGAGGCAAAAGGTTGCAAAAAAACGCAGGCGCACCCGCTGGGTGCGTCGAGGCTTTTTTGTAATTCCTTTTGGCCCAAATGGTTCGTGCAGAAAATCGCGTTTAACTGACAGATCCAGGTATATGAGAAATGAATAAAAGAGGTTCTAAAAACCATTGGTCTGAACAAGAAGAACGCGGTTCGTATTGGGCACTGCGGTGTATGCTCCTGCTCTATCGGTTCGGCGGGAAATAGTTGTGCCGAACACTGGTATACCCCATCACGATCTACTCTTTTTTGACAAGCAAAAAAGAGCGTGCCGCTTCCCGGAAATACCTCCACCGATGCTACGCGTTCTCTTCAGATAAATCCACCTTTAGCAGACCTCCAGGAACGATTCACGGTAAGCGTCCAACCGGCGACCCCATAGACAGGGTGACTGTCAGATCAAGTCGCGAGGACTACATCTGATGATTTCAGGAACTTGTTGAATGGCCTCAGGAACTTTACCTGGATTCTTGCCACCTGCCTGTGCTTTATGAGGCTGGCCGCCCCCACCCCCCTCCGCAATTTTAGCGACTTTCCCAATTAAGTTCCCGGCATGAAAACCTGTTTTGACTAAATCATCTGTTACGGTGGCTACAAAATGGGCTTTACTGTTTGTTCCGCTTCCTAACACAACGATCCCCGACAAAATTTTTTGACGTAAGGCGTCCATGATCTTTCTTAATCCATCCATAGACTGACCCTGGACAACTCCGGACACTACACAAATCCCGTTTACATCTTGCTGCGTATCAAACAGTTTTTGAACATCTTCCTGTGCTGATTCCGTAGATTTTTGTTTAAGCGCTTTTTCTAATCTTTTGTTTTGATCAACCAAGCTGTCAATTCGCTGCACTAATTCATCGGGACGCACACTAAAACGCTGAGTGATTTGTTGGAGTATATTGTTTTGTTCTTGGTTCCATTGGTAAGCAGCTAACCCACACACCGCTTCAATGCGGCGAACACCCGATGCCACTGAACTTTCGGAAATAATTTGAAAGGACCCTAATTCGCCCGTCTGCTGAACATGAGTCCCGCCACATAATTCTCGGCTATAACCGCCAATATCAACGACACGCACTACATCTCCATATTTCTCGTTAAAGATAGCTGTAATCCCTGACCCCGACACGTCTTTAAAAAGCATTTCAGAGGTGGAGACGATATTGTCCTGCATGACCCAGTTGTTAACACGCTCCTCAATCATTCTGATTTTGTCTTCTGGAATAGGCTCATAATGGGTAAAATCAAAACGCAGCCGATCCGGGGTGACCAGGGAACCTGCCTGCTTTATCGTATGGTTTATCAACTCACGCAAAGCAGCATTTAAGAGATGGGTCGCCGTATGATGACGCGCCAGGTTTATTCTTCGATCGCCATCTACACATGCTGAGATGGTATCTCTTTTATTCAGGTCACCTTGCACAACACGACCAATATGCAAAACAATCCCTTGAACCAGACGTTGTGTATCCCACACTTCAAATTCTCCCTGCGAACCGTGTAGTATTCCTTTATCTCCTAACTGCCCTCCTGATTCTGAATAGAAAGGCGTATCCTGGAGAATCATAGAGGCTTCTTGGTTTTCAGAAATTTTGTCGAATTCTTTTCCTGCCACTAACATGGAGACTATTTTTGTTTCTGCCTGAAGCGATTGATAGCCCATGAAATTAGACTGTACCCCTTGCTTGATCAGATCGGATATACGCTCTGCGTCTTGTTTTATCATCTCTTTTTTCCGTGCACCACGTGCACGTTCTTTTTGTTTCTCCATGCGTGTGTTAAATTGTGTTTCATCAACGTGCATTTCCTTTTCAGCCGCCATAAGGACTGTTAAGTCGAGAGGAAACCCGTAGGTATCATATAAGGTAAAAGCTCGGTCACCCGGAAAAACCTTTGCTTTATGCTCCTTTAAATTTTGAATGACTTCATCAAATAAATGTATGCCTCGGTCTAACGTACTTGCAAAACTTTCTTCTTCTGCTTTTAGGGTTCTTATGATGGTTTCTCGCTGCTGGGTTAGTTCAGGGAAAAGGTCGGACATGCTCTTCTCTAAAAGGGGGAAAAGATCGGACATAAAAGATTTGTTCAGCCCTATTTTACGACCATAACGAACGCTACGACGCAGCAACCGCCTTAACACATAGCCTCGCCCTTCATTTGACGGGAGGACGCCATCGGCTATGGCAAAAGATAAAGCACGTATATGATCCACTATCACTCTCATGGCAATGGCGGATTCACCTTGATATTCAAGATCGGTCATTTCTTTTAGAACGTCTATAAGAGGCATGAATAGATCGGTGTCGTAGTTAGACTTTCTCCCCTGTAATACCGCAACGATCCGTTCAAAACCCATTCCTGTATCGACATGCTTGTCCTTGAGGTCTTCAAGCGTTCCATCACTTCTACGATTGTGTTGAATAAATACTAGGTTCCATAATTCAATAACTTCGGGATGTCCGGCATTCACCAGTTTCCCTCCACTCCCATCTAGTGTAAGATCAACATGAACTTCGGAACACGGACCACAAGGCCCAGTATCTCCCATTTCCCAAAAATTATCTTTATTACCAAAACGAAGCACATGATCGGGTTCGACATCAGTTACTTCCTTCCAAAGCGTTTCTGCTTCATCATCTGAATAGTAGACCGTAGCCCATAGGCGATTTTTTGGAAGTCCCCAAACATCTGTTAACAATTCCCATGCCCAGGCAATGGCTTCGCGTTTGTAGTAGTCACCAAAGGACCAATTACCGAGCATCTCAAAAAAGGTATGGTGGTACGTATCAACACCGACTTCTTCTAAATCGTTATGTTTTCCGCTAACCCGTATACATTTCTGGGTGTTGGCGACTCGTTTAGAGGTGCTTTTGCGAGCGCCCAGAAAGATATCTTTAAAGGGATTCATACCCGCGTTAGTAAAAAGCAAGGTAGGATCTGTTGGCAGGACGACAGGCGCACTAGGAACAATTTCGTGACCTTTGTCTTTAAAAAAATCGAGAAATGATTGGCGGATTTGGGATGAAGAACGCATTCAAGACTCTTGGTTAAGATCAAATAACCATTAACAAATAACGAATACCCCGCTCATGATTTCTCTTCTACTTTCTCCTTCACTTTACCAAGCAGTAACTTGGTTAGTTCAGAGTCCTTTTTCAGATTGTCGCGAGCGGCATCTCGTCCTTGGCCTAGCTGTTCTCCATCCATGGAGAGCCAGGACCCACGTTTTTCAATCAACCCGTATTGAATGGCCACATCAATGATCGAGCCTTCCCAGGATATTCCTTCCGCATAGAGGATATCAAATTCTGCCTCGGTAAAAGGTGGCGCTACTTTGTTTTTTACCACTTTGACTTTGGTTCGATTGCCAATCGCTCGGCCTGTTGAGTCTTTATGGGTGGCAATACGTCGAATATCCATGCGTACAGAAGAATAGAACTTTAAGGCACGTCCACCGGGTGTTGTTTCCGGGCTCCCAAACATCACACCTATTTTTTCTCTGATCTGATTAGTAAACAAGCAAGAGGTTTTAGATTTATTGATGATGGAAGTCAATTTGCGAAGTGCTTGAGACATGAGTCGAGCCTGTAAACCGACATGAGAATCACCCATGGCCCCTTCAAGTTCTGCACGAGGCGCTAATGCGGCTACAGAATCTATCACGACAATATCCAACGCATTACTCCTCACCAAAGAATCTGCGATATTCAATGCTTCTTCACCGGAGTCAGGTTGTGACACCAAAAGTTCGTCAAGATTCACGCCTATTTTTTTAGCATATTGAGGATCGAGCGCATGTTCTGCATCAATAAATGCTGCCATGCCCCCTGCCTTTTGGGCATTGGCAATAATATGAAGCATCAGCGTTGTTTTTCCAGACGATTCAGGCCCGTAAATCTCGATGACTCTCCCTCGAGGAACCCCTCCAATGCCTAATGCCAGGTCTAAGGTTAACGCCCCAGTTGATATGGAAGGAATGCTTACCTTGGTATCTTCATCGCCTAGACGCATAATTGCGCCATCCCCATATTCCTTCTGAATTTGGGCTAGGACTGCATTTAAATCGGATGAACCCTCTTTCTTTGATGCCCCTGCTTTCGTTGATTTAGCGGCCATTGGTGTTTATTCCTAATTAGATCTGATACATGTTGAGTTGGGACCTATTCTTAGCGGACACTCATGAAGATGTCAATATTTCCAACATTGAATTCATAATTTTCAAATTAAGATGATAGGGGTAGGGACGTCGCTATAGATCACCTCTTCGAGCTGTTCCTCTAGCTCTTTCAGATTCATTTTTTGCGACATTTTATTTTACAATCCACCTTTTCGTATGCCGGATGTTTAATACGATCAAGGTCCTCAAAACCTTATGAAGTTGAGGGCAGCTGATAATTATCGAGGTATTCTGTAGCAGCTCTTTTGCCGGATTTATATAGCGTATTATAATCTTCACTCCCAGCCTTCATACTGAAATTGAGTGGAGACAGACCACAGTCCCTTATTAATACGGTGCGAAGCTGGGATGTCTCTGAAGTTTGAAAGGCAAAAGCCTGCGTATTCATCATGGCTTTAATCAAGTTTTCTAAGAACCCAACCAGGTTCTTGATAGGGGCAGCTTGCTTTTTGTCTGCATCGGGCGAATACGTATGAAATCCCAAGGTTTCCCAGTTCGTAGCCCCGATATACCATGGATTGTCTTTTGCGAACTTCGGATCGTCAAATACATCGATGGCATAGTCACGCATGACAGACCCATCTGCATAGTAATCCCCCTTACCCAGTTGATGACCGTCAAATTGCATGGACTCAAAAAACAAAGGTATCGACATCGACAAACGAACGGTATCAGCCACGGGAGCATCTGGTGTACGCAACATTACTCGTTTGTGTGGATAGATTTGTGGCCACGACATGAAGATCGCGGAATCCTTGCTCTCGGAAATCTGCAAACGTACTCAGACCCTTCCGCGAAGAGGTTGAATATTTGGCAACTGTCTCTTGGAGCCAGTCGTAGAAATAACTACTGCTATACCAGCCAAACTTTGTAAACAAGCGATGCGTAGCTGCAAGATCTCCTCCTATCAAATTTTGCATTTCATTGGGAATAGACCATAAGGACGTTTTTTTATGCTCTTCGGTATCCAGCTTCTGGGGTATCTTTGAAAAATTAAGGGAATCAATGTTTTCCTTGATTTCTGCTGCACTTAAATTCAAACTCACTAGGAAAGAAGTAATCGCGCCAGCGGAAGCCCCGGCAACTCGCTCAATCTGGTGTAAAATTCCACGTTCCTCGATCACTTCCAGCGCCCCCAGATAGGTAATCAACATCATACCCCCACCCTCAAAAATGAGATTTTTTTGTATTGTATTTTCACTCATTTTTTTTCTCCTTGTTTTTATTCTCGACACGTTACCTCATTTAATCATTAGAGATCATCTCTCAACTCAGGCGCCTGCAGCCGTACATAAACTTTACGTACGGCTAATAACAATATTAACACAATCAAAATTTGACATGGCAAGAATAAAAGAGCCCATTCGATATGGGCAATCATTTTTTCCACATTAAACTTCAATACGCCACGGGAAACAGAATAAGTCATTTTAACCAAGGCAAAAAAACCCACAATCATACCTATATGCATAATCGTTTTGATGATCACGGATACACAATAAGAAACTGTGCCAACCGTAGATAAAAAGGAGAATTTAGGGAGATCCCCTAAATCGTTAGCCATTTTCTGCACGTTATCAAGCGACTTTTCCATTTCATCGACTGTTATGACTAGAGCGCTTCACGATTGAGGTGTCGCGATGTAGCACGAAGAAAACCAGCCGATTACCTCGTCGGGAGAAACCTCTTCGAACGCTTGTGTGATCGCTTCAGATAGTTCCTGCTGACTGCGGGCTG
>WLWI01001561.1_pt1 | contig 19848 bp, 18 predicted proteins | sample 6701501 | NCBI WGS metagenome assembly WLWI01 (sample SAMN12718690, study PRJNA515312) | sponge metagenome | isolation source: marine sponge | host: Mycale hentscheli | place: New Zealand: South Island, Marlborough, Capsize Point | collected 2014-11-01
AAGGCCCGCAAAACCGTATTGAAGAATTACGTTTAGAAATATTCGAAGCAGTAAACGATCTTGGTATTGGTGCCCAGGGCTTAGGGGGCGTCACTACCGTACTGGATGTAAAAATACTGGACTATCCGACACACGCGGCTTCATTGCCCGTCAGTTTAATACCCAATTGCGCCGCCACACGACACACCCATTTTACACTTAATGGTTCGGGTCCCAGCTTACAATCACCACCTGATCTGAATGACTGGCCGGAAATCGCCTGGGAGGCAGGGCCAAACTCCAGGCACGTTGATCTGGATTCGATCACGGCTGATGTAATAGCCGAATGGCAACCAGGAGAAACCGTCTTACTCAGCGGAAAGATTCTGACCGGACGTGATGCCGCCCATAAAAAGATAAAAGACTTACTCGACAAAGGTGAGCCCATGCCTGAGGGCGTGGATTTTACAAACCGTTTTATCTATTACGTTGGTCCTGTGGATGCTGTGCGTGATGAAGTCGTTGGACCTGCCGGACCTACCACTGCAACACGTATGGATAAATTCACTGAAATGATGCTGGCGAAAACCGGTCTCATTGGCATGATTGGAAAAGCAGAACGTGGGTCAGCCGGTATAGAAGCTATTAAGAAGCATAAAGCAGTTTATCTAATGGCTGTTGGCGGCGCTGCCTACCTTGTATCGAAAGCGATTACTGATGCAAGCGTACTGGCATTTCCAGAGTTGGGTATGGAAGCCATACACGAATTTGAAGTTAAAGATATGCCGGTAACCGTTGCTGTAGATGTCAATGGCAACTCAGTGCATAAATCGGGTCCGGCCGAATGGAAAAAAATTATATTAACAAAAAAATCTGCCTGAATTATTTCAAGGACAGACCACTGTATTTTTAGGTTGTCATAATTGCGTCGTTACCAGCAATTCACCAATGTCCATATATATATTTAGGGAAGCTCAGATTAAGTATCTTTGTCGTCTTGCTGGTGAATACCAGCATCCAGTAAATTATTGTTTTAACTGGGCATGCATTGCTCCTGCAATGCTTATGCATTCACTCCTTCCATGGAGGTCATTCTGGCCGGAGTTTATACCCGGAGGGGTGCCAGAATGACGGAACATTGATTTTTTCGACTTGATCAGAGGTTCCTTAGTAAAATCATATACTTATTCTAAAAATAACAATAATAGCTGCTAGTCCTGAAGCTCTGGTATAAAATACGCCAATACTTTGGTGAGTATTATTGGGACATGAATGCATATTTAAAATCACAAAAAGACATTGCGATTGTCATTCTTATAATGACGATTTCAGGATGCGATCAAAATCAAAGCAGTGAAGGTCCTTCAAACACAGTTGCACAGGTAAAGTCACAGGTAAATGATATTCAGGAAATTACAACTGTATCCACTGAAGACATAACGGAAGATCAACGGCAATTTAATATTGGCAATACCCAGTACCTGTTTGATATTTCCAATCACAGTCCGGACGAGATGGAAGCCCTCTTATACAGGGCCGAAGAAATAAGGGAAACACATGCTGAGGGCTATGAAGATCTTGAAATCGTTCTGGTTTTACATGGACCTGATATTAATATTTTTCGACAGGAAAATTATAGCAAACATAAACCACTGGTAGATCTTGCCGCCAAACTTGATGCCTTTGACATCATCGACATGAAAATTTGCGAAACTACCATGTCGAGTATGGGTGTAGATAGAAGTGAGGTTCCGGCCTTTATTGAATCTGTGCCCTTTGCTCCTGCCGAGATACGGAGACTTGGTGAAGAGGGTTATATTAATCTTTAGTTGGAAAATGCTGAAAGCCTGTTAGATCCAAATTAACTTCGGCACCACCTTTTTGCATCCAATGTAGTTTATCACCCGCTGCAATAGTGCCAACACAGCTAATCGGATAGTTTATCTTTTCCAGTCTCTTTTCCAGTACTGGCTTATGTTGGGCAGGCAAGGTGAAACACAGTTCGTAATCATCACCACCGGCCAACGCCAATTGCCACTTTTGATCTTCATCTTTAAGCACTGCTACATCCTCACAGACGGGCAGCGAGTTCAGGTCCACTCTTGCTGCGACACCACTGGCTACCAATATGTGGTTTAGATCGGCAGCGAAACCATCTGATATATCAATTGCAGCACTTGCCAAACCATTCAGTATTTGGCCAAGGTCCACCCGCGGCATTGGTCTATGCAGACGATCAATACAATATTTTGGAACTGATTTATCCACTTTCTTCGCTAACAGGTTCTCATTCGCCAATGCCGCCGCCCCCAGGCAACCACTCACATAAATCAAATCATCAACTCTGGCACCACTTCGCTTTATGCTACTGCCTCTGGCCACCGTCCCCATTATTTGTACGGTAATAGATAATGGACCTTTTGTCGTATCGCCGCCTACCAGGGTCACGCTATGTTCATTAGCAATTTGTGCAAAGCCTTCGGCAAAGGTTTGTATCCAATCAGCATCTATTTTGGGTAGGGTCAGGGCCAGGGTTGCCCAACGCGGTACACCACCCATTGCAGCTATGTCACTTAGACTAACAGCCAAAGATTTATAGCCAATGTCATAAGCCTCAGTGGAAGATAGAAAGTGGATGTCACTGACGAGCGTATCAACAGATACAAGCAATTCCTGATCAGAGGAAATATTCATTACCGCAGCATCGTCGCCGATACCACATATGACACTTTTCTCTGTCTTGGTTAATCCTGAAAAATAGCGATCAATAAGATCGAATTCGCGGACGGACATGATTTATGAGGCCGAAGTTGAGAGCTCTACTGTTCTTATTTGATGTGCGGCCTTGTCCAGTATGCCATTCACATATTTGTGAGATTGATCAGCACCAAACATTTTCGCCAGCTCAATGGACTCATTAAGCACGACGCGCCACGGCAACTCTAGATGATATAACAATTCGTAAATCCCAAGATGCAAAATGGCTTTTTCAACCGGATCAATTTCAACTAAAGGCCTGTCCAGCAAAGGCGACAAATGTCTGTCTAGTTCGTCGATATGTTTGTTGACGCCAAGTAACAACTCTCGAAAATAATCAATATCTGCCTTATTCAGCTCAGAACGATCCTTTTCAAATTCACTGATGATTTCGGACATAGATTTCTCGTCCATACTCCATTGATACAAGGCTTGTACCACAGAGCGACGAGCACGTACTCGGGCAGTCTTGGAAGAGCTCTTCTTTTTTTTCGCACTCATCAATCAATTTGTCTTAACACACTGATCATTTCAACTGCGGTCTGTGCCGCTTCACTGCCCTTATTGCTTTCTTCATCACCTGATCTGTCCATGGCTTGCTCTACATTATCGACAGTTAACACGCCAAAAATAATTGGCAGGCCGGTCTCTATGGCAATACTACCTATTCCCCTGGCACATTCATTGGCAATGATATCAAAGTGTGGTGTTTCTCCCCTTATAATTGCTCCCAGCGTAATGATTGCATCAACACTGCCTGTATCTGCCAGGCGTTTTACCGTAACAGGAATTTCGAAAGCGCCGGGCACTTTTATTAGTCTTATATTTGCCCGTTTTATACCCGCATCTACCAGCGTGCTGATACATCCCTCTAATAATCTGTCGACCACAAAATTATTGTAACGACTCACCACAAGGGCAATACGACTATCACTGACTTTACCGTCCGCTTCTATTTGCTTTATATCGCTCATACCTCAATCTCTATTCCGAAACATACTCAACGACTTCAAGACCAAAACCTGATAGTCCATGTAGACGTTTAGGTGAACTCATTACTTTCATTTTCCTGACACCCAGCTCAGAAAGAATTTGCGAGCCAAGTCCTAGCGTTCTGATATGTTTTCCATCTCCATCGGTTTGTGGTATCTCTTCCTTTTCTTCCGCACCCATGGTTTCAATCTGATTTATTAACGCTGCAGGTTCAAACTGGTTACACAAAATGACAACAACGCCTTTTCCCTCTTCAGAAATACGCTTCAAAATATCTCTAATCGGCCAATGATGACTAATAGCACTGGTCAAGTCATAAATAGGGTTTTCAAGATGTACTCTTACCAACACTGGAGTTTCCGCATCAATATCACCCTTGACGATGGCCATGTGCATATCGCCTTTGACACTATCCCTGTAGGCCAATAATCTAAACTCCCCAAACTCAGTATTAATTTGAGATTCGGAAACACGCTCAACACTCTTTTCACTCTCAATACGATAGCCTATCAAATCAGCAATCGTACCTATCTTAATATTGTGCTCTTTTGCCACAATCTCCAGGTCTGGTCGCCTGGCCATGCTACCGTCATCATTTAATATTTCGACAATTACTGCGGACGATTGCAAGCCAGCTAATCTAGCCAGGTCACAACCTGCTTCGGTATGACCAGCGCGCGATAAAACGCCACCCGGATGCGCCATGATGGGAAATACATGACCGGGTTGCACCAAATCAGAAGGTTGCGCACCCTCCGCCACCGCTCTTTGAACCGTGAGCGCACGATCAGCCGCGGAGATACCCGTTGTCACCCCTTCTGCGGCCTCTATCGACACGGTGAAATTGGTCGCCTGGCTGGAATAAAAATTACCGGCCATCAATGGCAGATTAAGCTTCCGACAATGCTCACGCGTTAAAGACAAGCAGATTAAGCCACGGCCATAGCGCGCCATAAAATTTATTGCATCTGGCGTAACGCAGTCAGCCGCCAGTACAAAGTCGCCTTCATTTTCCCTATCCTCATCGTCCATGAGAATAACCATGCGACCCGCACGGATTTCTTCGATTAATTCTTCTGTGGTATTTAAAGCCATGAAACTACATTCTGCCTTAATAAAGGGGGTAAAAGGGTACCGACAATCATAATCTATAGCAAAGAAGTTTTAGCCTCTTTGCAGTCCTTCAAGGTAACGCGCTATCAAGTCGACTTCCAGGTTCACTCGCGTGTCCTTCTGGTAAGTTGAAAAGATGGTTTCTTCCATTGTATGTGGAATAATATTTACAAAAAAAGCATTTGTTGCAACATCATTCACTGTCAGGCTAACCCCATCAATACAGATCGATCCTTTTTTGCATAAATATCGGTTTAATTCTTCAGGAATAGCTATTTCATAACGAAGCGAGCGTGCATCTTCATAAAAATCTGATATACAACCAATACCGTCGACATGACCAGAGACGATATGACCACCCAGACGATCACTGAGCATGAGTGCTTTCTCCAGGTTGACCTGAGAACCTTCTGTGAGCCCACCTAACGTGGTAACAGCCAGGGTTTCCGTCGAGAGGTCTGTGCTGAAACCATCTTGCTGCAATTCAATCACGGTCAAACAGGTGCCATTAACACTAATACTGTCACCAATATTAACATCCGACAGATCAAGTTTTCCGGTATCAACAAAAAAACGTTTATCGTCGCCCCTGTTCTCAATGCTACCAATACTACCTGTTGCTGCAATAATGCCTGTAAACATGTCTTCTTTTCTACTTTCTATTTACTCTAAATGTCATTCTTTGATCACGACCTATCATGCGTCTATCTACAATTTCCAATTCCAGTTTATCTTTCATTGTCTCGATAGACGGCAAGTGAAACAATCCTTTCGCTTTGTCGCCCATGAGTACCGGTGCCTGATAAATAATAAACTCATCAACCAGGTCTTCTTCCAGTAAAGCACCAGCTAATTCAGCACCAGCTTCGAGCAAAACTTCATTGGTTTCTTCATGTTCAGCAAGATGCCGCATCACAGCTGATAAAAAATTATGCTCGCCCTCATCAATCAATACTAATTCTGCACCGGCATCCTTAAGAGCCTGTTCAGTGTTCACGTCATTATTCTGTGTAAACACCATGGTACGACCTTCTATCGACAACATCTTCGCCCCGACCGGCATACGCAACTTTCTATCGAGCACGACACGAATCGGCTGACGCCCTCCGATATCGACGCTCCTGACATCGAGGCTGGGGTCATCCATAAGGACTGTACCTATACCAGTCATAATAGCCGCGCTCCCTGCCCGCAGTTTTTGCACATCATCTCTCGCTGCGCTTTCAGTGATCCATTTACTTTCACCGCTGGCCAGCGCCGTACGACCATCAAGACTCATGGCCATTTTACAACGTACAAAGGGGCGTTTTTCAGTCATCCGGGTAATAAAACCCTGATTTAGTTTATGCGCTTCTTGCTGCATCAGGCCAAAGTTGGTTTTAATGCCTGACTGCTCCAGTTTTTCAAGCCCCTTACCCGATACCAGTGGGTTTGGATCTTTCATTGCAGCGAATACTGTTTCTATTCCCGCATCAATCAAGGCCTCGGTGCAGGGTCCTGTACGACCTTGATGATTGCAAGGTTCGAGAGTGACATAACAAGTAGCTCCTTCCGCTTTCCCCGACAATGCCTCGAGTGCATTAATTTCAGCGTGATTACTTCCAGCGAATTCATGCCAACCCTCTGCAATAATTTCGTTGTCACGGACGATAACGCAACCTACTCTTGGGTTGGGATGACTGGTGTTCATGCCGCGCCGTGCTAACTGCAAAGCACGGGACATGAAGAAGTAGTCAGGTTCTTGCCACTTCAACTTTTTTTACTTTCACTGTCGCTTTCACCCGGGAGTAGATCCAGTTGATCCTTTTTAATCTCCGGTGGCAAAACATGTTCCAGGCGCTCAATCTCTTCCAGAAAGGCCCGCACATCTTCGAAACTGTGATACACGGAAGCGAATCGAACATAAGCTACTTGATCGATAGTCCGTAATTCCTCCATCACCCAGTCTCCCAGTTTCCTTGCCTTAACTTCACGCTCTCCGGCCGCACGCAATTTATGTGCAACGCGTGAAACTGCCAGCTCAACCCTGTCCATCTCTACCGGCCTTTTCTCCAGCGCTCGCATAATACCCGATCGTAACTTTGCTTCGTTAAATTGCTCACGACGACTATCGGACTTAATGATCCGCGGGTAATTCAGCTCAGCTGATTCATAGGAAGTAAAACGTTCCTTACATTCTGTACATTCTCGACGGCGACGGATCTGATCTCCCTCGCCCACAAGGCGTGAGTCAATAACTCTGGTATCCACACATGAACAAAACGGGCAACGCATCTCATTTACCTTTTATTGATAGTTTTTTTAACCGTCGGTCTCGCTAAACTTCTTTTCCCTGTCATATTCGTCATTCCCACTAAACTCATCATTCCTGTCATATTCGTTATTCCGACTAGAATCGTAATTCCCGCGCACGAGGCTGTCGAAAAAACACTGTGTCGTCTTTCCCATTATACTCATCATCTCGTCATTCCCGTGAAGACGGGAATCCAATTAAATAATAGTTTCGTATAATTCTTTCCACTCAGGGTTAAACGATTCGATCAATCTTATCTTCCAATTCCTATTCCATTTCTTGAGTACTTTTTCTCTTCGTATTGCAGCTTCCATAGTTTCATGGAGCTCATACCAAACTAGAGTATGTACACCATATTTTTTTGTAAATCCTTCTACAAAATCACTCTTATGTTCCCAAACTCGTTTTACAAGATTCGACGTTACCCCAATATACAAGGTACCGTAAGGTCGACTTACCAACATGTACACGCATGGTTGTCGCTCCATTTTTTCTCCATTTCCATATGGATTCCCTCATGTGCGGGAATGACTGTATGAGTCTTTCAGTTACCAGGCTAATAATAACAGACGGGGGCCTTTTAGCCCCCGACTTTAGCTATCCTTTTCAATATCCGCTTAGCTTTCGTACATCGGAAATTGACTGCAAAGATCACTGGCCTCGGCACGCACTTTATCAATCACTGATTCATCACCCATATTGTCGATGACATCACAGATCAATTCAGCCACCTTACTGGCTTCTGCTTCCTTAAAGCCACGCGTTGTAATGGAGGGCGTTCCAATCCGAATTCCACTGGTAACAAATGGTGACTGCGGATCGTTAGGCACTGCATTTTTATTTACCGTGATGTGTGCCCGACCAAGTGAGGCATCCAGTTCTTTACCGGTGACACCCTTATCGATGAGATCAACCAGAAACAGATGGTTGTCAGTGCCTCCGGAAACAATCTTCACACCGCGTTCAATAAAAGTATTGGCCATGGTTTGGGCATTCGTCACGACCTGCTGTTGATAGACTTTAAACTCCGGTTGCATGGCTTCTTTAAAGGCGACCGCTTTACCTGCGATTGCATGCATCAAAGGACCACCTTGATAGGCCGGGAAAACCATAAAATTGATCTTCTTTTCAATCTCTTCATTGGCCTTGCCCATGATCAAACCCGCACGCGGCCCGCGAAGGGTTTTGTGGGTAGTGGTAGTGGTCACATCGGCAATCTGTACCGGGCTTGGATACAAACCTGTAGCAACTAAACCGGCAACGTGTGCCATATCAGCAACGAGATAGGCATCGATTTTATCGGCAATCTCACGAAAACGTTGCCAGTCGAGGATACGAGAATAAGCAGAGAAGCCCGTCATAATCAGCTTTGGCTTATGCTCAAGAGCCAGACGTTCTGCCTCATCGTAATCGATTTCACCGGTCTCTGGATGCAGGCCATACTGCACCGCATTAAATATCCGACCAGATACATTGACCGAGGCACCGTGGGTCAAATGGCCACCGTGGGCAAGACTCATTCCCATAACCGTGTCGCCAGGTTTGATCAATGCCAGATAGACGGCGCCATTAGCTTGCGAACCGGAATGAGGCTGAACATTGGCAAAGCCGGCCCCGAATAGCTCTTTAGCCCGATCGATTGCCAACTGCTCAACGACATCAACATGCTCACAGCCACCGTAATAGCGTTTTCCCGGATAACCTTCTGCATATTTATTGGTTAATACTGAACCCTGGGCCTGAAGCACACGTGGGCTGACGTTATTTTCTGATGCGATCAATTCAATATGGTCTTCTTGTCGCTGCTTTTCGTCTGTCATTGCAGACCACAATTCATCATCAAAGCCCGCGATAGTCATATCTTTACTATACATTTGGATTTCCCCATAAATTTTTAGATTGAATTCTTGATGGCAAGTCTCACGGGCAGACATCTCCTGAAGCGTGGCGGCCAACAGCTTAAAAACCAGCGCAGGGTAGCAGATTACGCCATTTCTTGCATTGACCGCAGGCCTTTATAACTGAAGAAACCCCGTGTCTGGCCGCTATAGAAATAATCATGCCATATCCGGTAGATATACCTATTTCCTAATGAAATTAACGAGATAAAAGGATCCAACAAGAAATGACTGAAGCACTGCCTGTAGCACCTAAAGCAATGCAGCCCTATCAGCTGAAAGACAGCTTTCTGAAGATAAATCGCATGCGTATGGTCCGTACTCTGGAGTACCTGGACACGGAGCAGTGTCATTTTCTGGAGCTCATTCCACTATTATTCCATATCAATCATCCTGAACTACCCGGCTATATCAGCGAACAAACGGCCGCTGGTATTTCCCATTACTCGCCAGGTCACGCGCCCCTGAAAGCGCTGAAGACATTGTTTCCAGAAGTGACACTGGAACGTCGGGCCCGCCCGCAGATGGATATATATTCGCTCTTCTGTATGGGTAGTAGCGGCACCATTGCCTACACTCGTAAAAGCGATTTTGACATATGGTTAGTTCACACCCCCGGCTTATCATCACAACAGATTGAAGAGCTGACTGAAAAGGCGCTCGGCATTGAGACCTGGGCAATACGTCTACGTTTGGAAGTTCATTTTTTTGTACTGGACCCAGACACCTTCAGAGAAGGACAACATGACAGTCTCTCCGCTGAGAGTAGCGGCTCTGCCCAACACTATCTCTTACTGGATGAGTTTTATCGATCAAGCCTGCATCTTGCTGGTCGCTACCCCATCTGGTGGCTGGTGCCCACGGAAGAAGAACATGATTACGAAAACTATTGCAGTAGCCTGATGGCGAGTCAACAAGTTGACGAAGAAGACGTAATCGATTTTGGCGGCGTTGGCAACATCCCGGCTAATGAATTTTTTGGCGCCGCGGTCTGGCAACTTTATAAAGGTATTGGCTCACCTTTCAAGTCTGTATTGAAGCTCGTTCTAATGGAAGTATACGCCAGCGAGTTTCCTCGTATTGACCTTTTAAGTCTAATGTATAAAGAGGCGATTCACGATGGTTCCAGAAACTTCATCGACATCGATCCCTACATCATGATGTACCGGAAAGTTGAAACCTACCTGATGACCCGTATGGATAAAGAGCGACTGGATCTTTTTCGAAAGTGTTTCTATTTCAAGATTAATATTCGTCTCAGCCACAAGACAAAACGCACGAACATCGACTGGCGTCGTGAGCTTTTGCAGGAAATGGTGCTGGACTGGGGCTGGGACAATAAGAAATTAGCTCTGCTGGATGATCGTGAATCCTGGCGAATCGATAATGTTATTGCCGAGCGCCGACTACTCATAAACACCTTTACCAGTAGTTATCGTTTCCTGTCTGACTTTGCCCGTCGCCACACGGAAGTCTCACGTCTAAGTCAAAGTGAGCTGAATTTATTAGGACGAAAACTGTACGCCGCCTTTGAACGAAAAAGCGGCAAGATCGAAATAGTCAACCGAGGTATCGCCCCTAATATAATTGAACACGAGCTTTCTTTCTATCATGTTGAAAATGATGAGACCCCTGATAGCTGGCAACTTTATCGCGGTAAAATCGATCCTGCTAAACCGAATAAGGACAATCTGCTAAAAAGAACAGAAAGTGTTGTTGAACTATTGGCCTGGTGCCAGTTTAACAAGATCATCAGTAGTCATACGGCAATGTCCCTACATTCTTCCAATCACAAATTATCAGTCAAGGAACTCAAAGATATCCACGAGGCATTAGAGAAACTTTTTCCTGATGGAAAAATACCCTATGCAGATTTCAAGGACCTGAGTCAACCTGCGGTCATTAATACAGCTGGTCTGTTCATTAATGTTGGCTTGAACGCAACGCCGACGAACAACTCGGAAGAAAGCTACCTGTCCAGCAGTCGTGCGGATGCCCTGAGTTATGGTGCCTTACACGAGAACCTGGCGCAGTCATTCGATCTCGTGATTGCCACTAGCTGGGAAGAAATTTTGATATTTCACTATGACGGCATCGATGGACTTCTGAATTGTCTTTGTGAGTACCTGCACTGGGCACCTTTACATTTAAGATCTGCGCCTCCTGGCATAAATGCGTTTAGTTTTTCATCAACTTATGCCAACAATATTGCCAGTCGTATCGAAGATCTGTTTTCGACAGTAATCAATACTTATTACAGCCATTCAGCAGCCGAACACACACGCTATATCCTGATGGCTGAAGATAACTATTACATCTGTAAGTACCATAATGAATCGCTTCATCATGAGAAACTAAAGAATTATCAACAATTGGTAAAACAGCTAGGTGATACGCAGCCTGAATTCAGCCCCGTCGTATTCGACAAAAACACATCATGGGATACTCCTCTGTCAGATCTATACAAGATCAATCGTAACGGTAGTATTCAAATGTTCTACTATGTTCTTGGTAAGAAAGTCACTATATATATTATTGATGAACGTGGCGCCTTATTCATGCAAAACATGCCCTATCATGACAGTCAGTCATTAATTAACCATTTCACCTTATTTTTTGCATCCACTATCAAGCGACGCAATTTTCTATCTCTGGAGAATGAACAATCCATCGATGATTTTCCCATTGAGTTCTACCAACTTAAAAAAAGCGGTCTGAATAATCACAGTATCACCGAAATTGATGTCCTACCCGGGATGAATGCCAGGAACTATTTTAATATTGAGGTGATCGGTAATCTACATGAGGATAATAAAACAACTTTGACTATATATTGCGAAGACAAGGAATTTTCTTCACTCGATCATGGTAATAATTTATTCAAAGCGGTTGCCAGTCACGTCCTCTCTGGCCGTGCCAGTGGCCAACCGTATCCCATTTATATTACTGACATCGATTTGTCCCGAAGCCTGCTGTTTGACCCTGAACTAGACAGCTTGCAAACCGTTCACTTCCTCAAATACAAAAAACGCATTGAAGACAAGTTAAACGCCGCGTTAGCAATGCTTTAACCAAGGAAGCTCTGATCAAGTACCTTCGTCGTCATGCTGGTGAATACCAGCACACCCCTCAAGGGGGTACCGAGGTCCAGTAAACAATTGATTTAACTGAAATCTGGCCGGATTTTATGCCCGGAGGGGTACCAGACTAACGGCTTATTGAATATGTGAACTTAATCAGAGACTCCCTAAATAAATCCCCTATAATCCTTGCTTCAACTTTTATTGATCTAGATTATAGATGTCCGACATAGATACATTTTTTAGCCGTGCCAATGAACTACTGGAAAGATTGGAAAAGCAACTACCTGTCGATGATGTCCAGCTGAAAATAAACTCTGCCAGTGCCAACCGCTGGCGAAAAGACAATGGCAAAGCGCGATTCCAGCCAGTAAAACAATTGAGCAAAATTGCGCTCGATGATCTGCAATGCCTTGACCGGCAAAAACAGATCATAAAACAAAATACTCAACAGTTTCTGCATGGACTCCCTGCAAACAATGTTTTGCTGTGGGGACCACGAGGAACTGGTAAGTCATCTCTTATCAAAGCTGTGTTAAATGAATATAAAGAAGAAGGCTTACGTTTGATTGAGGTTGAACGGCAACATCTTGTCGACCTGCCAGATATCTCAGAAGTTCTTTATGAACAGGAAGGACGCTTCATCATCTATTGTGATGATCTATCATTTGAGTCTAACGATACAAGTTATAAGGCCTTGAAAGTAATACTCGACGGTTCGATCAGCGACACAGCGGACAACATTCTCATTTACGCCACCTCCAACCGTCGACACCTGATGCCGGAGTACATGAGTGATAATCAACAAAGCCAGATGATTGAAGGTGAACTTCATTTGAGCGAGGCAATAGAAGAAAAAATCTCCCTGTCAGAACGCTTTGGATTATGGCTTTCTTTTCATCCGTTTAACCAGGACCAATACCTGAGTATTGTCGATCACTGGATTGCCAGACTGGATGTCGGTGATGACGATATAGAAATAATTCACAAAGCCGCACTCAAGTGGGCACTGGAGCATGGATCACGAAGCGGTCGAGTAGCCTGGCAATTCGCCCGGGACTGGGCAGGCAAAAAACAATTATCGCAACTCTAGTCTACTCTGCTTACGGTGAAACGCTTATTCCTTATCAAGCCCCTGCTGTCTGACATCCGAGCAATATAAATCTGCCTTGGATACCATCGCATCAGTTTTGCACATATCCCTGAAATCGGATTTACACTGGCTATATCCCTTCTTCCAACCCAATCTGTATTGCTCATCTTCAAGCGTACGAGCCGTATCTCGCTTAAAACCATGTACAAGGGAACCACCTGCAACAAAACCACTATCACAGCCATCTTTGTAGCCATCTTGAAAAGAAAGTGGCTGATCTTTCACCCTCTCCATATCGGCCTTTAAAATAACCTTCGAACATGCAGCAAATAATAATAAGACTATAAGCGTTAAAATTAATCTCAACATTTGAATTTTATCTGCCTCTATTGGTGTACGGAACTAAGTTTATTCATACTACTACGCTTCCCTATTCTTCTAAAGAATGCCTGTCTCTGGACGCTTTCAATTCTTTTAACAAAGCCTTGTGAAAGGCACCGCCAATAAAAATCGCAAAATTCTTATGTTGGCGATCATTAAAATTCAATCCTGACTTGCCATAGACGCCAGCATCGAAATAATCCTTACGCGTCAGGCCGCTGATATTAATGGCTAACAATGTTGATCGCCCCTGGTAACGACAAAACAATGGCGCACCTGATGAACCGTCCTTGCTGTCACAATCATGAACGATAATACCGTCGCCAGAAGTATTCTTTATCGAACAGCTTTGATCGATCATTTTCGTACCCGGCTTATCAAAATGAAAACCGCTCATTAATATATCACCACTACAATCAGATTTGTTTCTTACCACATTGATATTTTTACAAGCAGCCAGAGCCGGTTCAGGCAAACGAAAAATTGACCAGTCGTGTTCGTCTTTACCGATATTGTCGTCCCGTTCATAACCAGAACTGACAAAGGTCATGGCTTGCCAGGCTAACTCGGCTCTCGGATTTGGATTAAACCGGAAATTACCCTGGCCTCGCAGTTCCCCACGACGCCAACCCTTCCTCGCAATTGTTTGCCAATGGATCGCTGCATGCCCGGCAGAGATAACTACATCGCAGTTAGCGCCGGTAACCAGGCCACTGACAAACTCCTCTCCCTGAATGCTAATGATACCCGTCTGTCTGACTGCCGCCATTTGCGCCTGAGATGGATTTGCCTCAAGACGATCATCCTCACCCATAACATAGGCAAACGATGCCGACAGGCTTAAAGACAATATGAAAAGGCCAGACAATGGCAGGTACTTAAAATTCATTCTTGTTTGAGTGCAGGAAATCACGGATGTTCGCTCAGGTTATAACAAAGTTGAAACAGTAGGAACCAGCATTAGGCTCAGTCTCGGCAAGAGTGGTGAAAATAACAGAATATTATATATTTATTTATAAATATCATAGACTTAGGATTAGAAAACCCAACTGTTCTCTAACTCAGAGTGAATATGACCAGGGCCAGACTCTCGAGCGAGACGATATAGACCTCAAAGTTAAGCTGAAAACCGTCTTAATGTCTGGAAATTTATGAGTTTTTCTGTAAGCTTTGCGCCCTTTCGATGGTTTGGGTTTAGACAATGAGTAAACGGCAGTCCCTGGTAGCGGCGAACTGGAAGATGAACGGTACGCTGGCGAGCATGAAACCGCTGGTCGAAGCCATAAAAGCAGGTCTGGAAAGTTGTGACGCCGAAGTAGCCATTTGCGCACCTTATATTTACCTGGCCGAACTTAGCCAAAGCTTAGCAGGTACAGCGCTACGCACTGGCGCGCAGAACGTATCGGAGCATGAGGCAGGTGCTTATACAGGCGAAATTTCCACCGGGATGCTAGCTGATTTCAATTGTCACTATGTCATCGTTGGTCACTCGGAACGACGCAGCCTTTACGGCGAATCAGATGAACTAGTCGCTGAGAAATTTGCCCGGGTTCAGGCAGCGACAATGGTGCCTATATTATGTATAGGTGAGCTATTAGATGAACGCGAGGCAGGTATTACCGAAACAGTGGTGGCAAGACAGTTGGATGCTGTAATCGAAAGAGTCGGTATAGATGCATTTTCAAATGCCGTAATTGCCTATGAACCAGTCTGGGCTATTGGTACCGGCAAGACAGCAACAAAGGAACAAGCACAGGAAGTACATGCATTTATTCGGCAGCGCCTTGCGGGGCAAAATAGTACAATAGCGGAAGCCGTACGAGTGCTTTACGGTGGCAGTGTCAAAGCAGATAACGCAAACGATTTATTTTCAATGACAGATGTAGATGGTGGCCTGATTGGTGGTGCATCACTGAAAGCAGAAGATTTTCTAGCCATTTGTCAGGCAACGAGGTAGGTAAAGTGGAATCATTACAAACGATATTATTGGTGGTACAAGTACTGGTCGCAATTACGTTGATCGGTTTAATCCTGATTCAACACGGAAAAGGTGCGGATGCCGGTGCAGCTTTTGGTAGTGGTGCATCTTCAACTGTGTTTGGTTCACAGGGATCAGGCAATTTCATGACCAAGGCAACCGCCTTTCTGGCATTCATATTCCTGGCGAATAGTCTCTCTCTCGCTTACATCGCCAGCAAACGTATGCGATCACAGGAAAGTTTGATGATGTCTGAAGTCGTAGTTGAGCAAGAGCAATTGGAAATGCAAGTACCACTGACTGATGCAGATATCTCAGAAGTAATGATGAGCGAAGAAGACATTCCTGCAAGTCCTGGCGTTGATGAAATGCCAGCAATCCCAGTTTCACCTGACGACATACCTGCAATTCAGGAGTCAGAAGTACCTGCACTTCCTGTAGAATAAAGTTACAACTTTAGCCGATGTGGTGGAATTGGTAGACACGCTATCTTGAGGGGGTAGTGCCTTAACGGCGTGCCGGTTCGACTCCGGCCATCGGCACCAATTGAGTAGTCCATAGACGTCCAAGGGAATAGGCTCACTTTTGGTGTTAAAGAAATAGTGTTATATGGTGATAGATTGACCCGACCCTGTTAACGACACCAACATATAAGTTAGGGTCCCTTTTACACGAGAGTGAAAATATTTTGTATGAAATAAAATTGAATTCAATTAATATTTTAAATAAAAAGATTATTTAAAATATTGTTAAACATCCATATAGACGGACTTGTTGTATACTGTTTGTATATCGATCTAAGAACTAAATATGTTATCTTGTTCTTTTAAACCAGTATCCATCTCTGATCAATAAAGCTCCTATTTCATCAGAAAAAATAATTGGTTAAAAGAAATTGTAGGTTATCTCCGCTCCATATGTCCTGGGCAATTGTCTTACTATTATTCGGCCACCGAAAAAATCAGTATACGAGCGTACGTCATCATTCTCATTTGTCAAATTACGACCCCAAACTGACACGACCCATTTTTCACTCGCCGGACCAAAGGATATTCTTGCTCCAAGGTTATTACGAGGACCAGCCAAAGCAGTTGGATCACTTAATGCTCCGGAGACTGAGTCACGGTATGAGTAATCCATTTGCACTCGAGCCATATAATCATTGGAAAAATTCGTGGTGTAACTTACCAGGGCGTTATAACTCCATTCAGGCGCTAATGATAGTGATTCACCAACTGGTAATGGGGCAGCGAGCGGAAAACCACGAACATCAGAAACTGTTTGGGTTACTGCAGTATCCAGGTAGGCAAGACCAAAATTGATATTAAGACCTTCAACGGGATGCCAGACTAGTTCCATTTCAGCGCCGTCAATTTCTGACTCTGGAACGTTATCAAGACCTACCTCAAGAATGCCAGGTGGGATACTAAACAGCAAAAACGTCTGGCGATTATCCAAGTCATAATGAAAGTATGCTGCGTTCAAATTCAAACTGTTATTAAATAGGCTGGCCTTGAACCCAAATTCATAGCCAAATACCTCTTCCGGGTCGACGTAGGACCAGGATAGATTAGTTAGTGGCGGACCGGAGAAAAATATCCCATTTTTGTAACCTGTGGCTACGTTACCGTACAACATCCAATCATCATTGAATTGATATTCGAGACCTAGCCGATATGACAAATCGCTTTCATCATGTACTGCATCCTCTGCATCAACGACAAAGTTAAATCCCGCGAATGTATTTGTACCGGTTCCCATAAAAGATCGTTCATCACTCGAGTAGCGAATTCCGGCAATTAGTTCCAGTTGATCCGTTATTTGAGTTTCGGTATGGAGATAGAACCCGAGGGAATCGGTTTCCTGTGAGAAATCGGAATTAGCACTGAAAAGACCAGTGTCAAAAACCGTTGTTTGAATGAAGGAAAGCATGGAGAAGTCAAACCCAATTTTTGATTTAACTTCATCCGTCGAAAAATTAAAACCCGCTATCCAGTCAATCCTGTCGAGCAGGGATGATTGGATACGTACCTCCTGATAAAACTGTTTTGCCCTCGCGTCCAGCCCGCTTATTTCGATATTCGGCGCGGGATTACCATCTATATTATCCACGATGAAATGATCATATCGATCCCATGCCGTAATTGAATTGACAGTAAAGTTCTCCGCTTCCCAGGTCCATTGTAGTGATATGCCGTGTCCGTCGTCATCTCTATCAACCTCCAGTGCACCAACACGAACATCTCTGGGATCAGTACTTCCGGTATCTAGAAGGCCACCTATTGGCTCACCGAGAAAATCAAGTATGCCAGGTAAAACACCACCGAAAAAATCTGTTCCGATTTCTGTACCTTCTACATGGGGAGAGAGAGGTGTAGACTCTTCTTTAGAATAATGCGCAGTAATCGTAGCGCTAAAATTCTCAGTAGCGTCAAAGGTCAAAATCCCTCGTAAACCCAGTTGTTCTGTGTCACCAAAGTCATTCCCGTTGTCCAAATCTTCCTGCCAGTCGCCACCATTATTGTATAAAAGGGCAACTCGGGCGCGAACACGATCTGACAAAGGACCACTTATAGCTCCCTTTACATTGAATGTATCCCATCGCCCATATCCTGCTGTCAGATATCCTTCATTTTCGCTGGTAGGCTTTCTATTAATGAAGTTAATTACGCCACCGGCCGAATTTTTACCGTACAAAGTCCCCTGAGGACCCTTAAGAACTTCGACACGTTCAATATCGTACAACTGACCCTGTAGAAAGATTGGAGAGCTTGCAAAAACACCATTAACATAGATGCCAACACTGCTGTTATTGTTGATATGAACATCATCCAGCCCCATTCCACGAATTGCAAACAAAGGTGTACTATTGGCACCGGCATATTGGGCTGTTAGTCCAGGGGTATGTGCTGCCACATCTACTGTACTCGTAAATCCTAAAGAGTCCATTTGCTCACCAGTGATCGCAGTAATTGACATACCAATATCAGTGATGGCTTGCGAACGTTTCTGTGCGGTGACTACAACCTCTTCTATTTCAGTCGCTAACAGGGTGTTGTCGGTGATAATGAACAGAAGCGCAAGCAGGCTATATTTGGCAAGTGTGGGTGATGGATTATTAGTGTTCATAAATGATTCCCTTAAGCGAGAGATTATTGATTAATGTTGATGGTGAATTTTATTTGTTTTAGTCTAGGCCGGTTTTATATTTAGATATATATAAATTATTAAACATATACTTTGATAAATATGTAATTATAGTTTTATATAAAATTAAATTAAATCAATGGTTTATATAAATAAACAGAAAGTGGTTGTGCAATTTGGTGAGATTGATATTCGATTGTTAATAATTCTTCCAAACATTGGTGATGTGGGTGGTTTCAACGAAACTTCAATCAAGCTTTGAAGCGAAAGCACTACTGTCAATTCGCAAATGCTCAATCAAGGCAATCGGCCGAAAAAGTGGTCTTGATTACGTCAGAATCAGGATAACTAGTAATGGTAAACAGTTTTGTCAGACATCACTTTCGTCATTGTCAGCATCATTAATACAGAGGATCTAGTCACACATTAACAAAATCCATGATTGCTTTAGAAACCCAATCGCAAATGTGTTAATACTTCGATCGCAATTTTTGCTTCTTTTGCAAGTGCAGGAGCTGCCTCAATTATGGGACTGCGATATGATCGTCTAATCCCATTGGTTATCGGAATACTTGGAGATGCAAGTATGGTCTTTCTAATAGCATTGTTCCCATCGCCATTAATATATATAGCTGCCGGAATGTTAGAGGCATTTTTCTTTTTTTTCGTATTTCCATATTTTATTGGATTCTTGGCTGCACTTGATCCTAACGGGAGGTGGACAGCAGCTGGTAGTGATGTGATGTTGCTGGGCTTAGGTCTTGGACCGGCCATAGGCGGGGTGATCGTTCGTTCATTAGGTTATGAGTTGCTTGGTGTGTCCGTATTAGTTGGCGGGTTTATTTCTGCCACAATTATCGTCTATACGGTAAGAAATTATGAGCGCGTATATGCACCCTAACAATGGGCATAGATGTTCGGCATCAACGTAGTATCTCTGGAAAAATAATTGATTTGCATTACTATAAGGTAAGGGCCTTAGAGTATGAATGCAAATTGGAATAAATAATGCTAGACAATGATTATAATCAACCATTAGGTGGCAATGAAATGCCTCGTTTCAGCGGGATTGCTTCCATGTTTCGGTTGCCTGTTGTGGAACAAGCTCACGATCTCGATATTGCACTGCTTGGTGT
>WLWI01001562.1_pt1 | contig 19838 bp, 16 predicted proteins | sample 6701501 | NCBI WGS metagenome assembly WLWI01 (sample SAMN12718690, study PRJNA515312) | sponge metagenome | isolation source: marine sponge | host: Mycale hentscheli | place: New Zealand: South Island, Marlborough, Capsize Point | collected 2014-11-01
GGCAAAGTGCCGACTGGGCGGGGATGTTGGATATGCACGCTCCCCGCTCCATTCTCACAGCTTGGCATCAAAGCTGTCCTGTTTGCTGCAAAGAAAGAGTGCAGTTGATGCTAGCACAGAAAAGAATGCAGTAGTTGTGGAGAGAGTGAGCGTACCAGGAAAGCAAGCTAAAGAACATGGATTGGGATCGGCTAACTCGATGTGTGAAAAGGAGCAGAGAATGGCAAGTCATGCTCGAGCATGGGTTCCATCTACTGGCAGCAATCATTTGTCTGTTAACCAGCCAATTAACATGCATCTTTCAAACTCAAAGATGCTCAGCACCAGTTCACAGCAACGTAGTAATGTACGCAAGACACATCAAGGCACTTTCTTACATTCTACCGGTAACAACGAACTGAGGTCGCTGATCACAAGAGCAGAAGTTTCTGATGGACGTGATGTTCACAAGGATATTGTCAAAGGGTTTGATAGTTTGGATTCAGTTGCTGAATTGACACAAGAGCAAGAGGTGGGTGTCCAGTCAGTAGACGGCCGCATACACTGCAGAATTGACACAAGTCAGGAGCCGTGTCATTTGAACAGCAATCGTACTGCTAACTCTATTGGCCAATTGTTGAATTCAAGTGGTGGCAGTTCCCAGAATGGTTCTCTAGCTTCACGGTCACTATTGGTTCCTGGAAAAGCAGTACCAGCATCTGGAAAAACAGTGGCTGCTGAAGGAGAGTCGTTAGTGGAAGCTTGTGTCAAGCCAAGAGAAGCCAATACTGAGATATCTTCATTATGGCAAGAGACGACTGACCCCATGACCAGAAAGACAATATACATTCACAAGAGAACAGGAAATGCACGCACAACAGCACTTTGGAAACAGAATAATGTGGCAGCATTCCCAGACTGTGTTCCGTGCCCCAATACTTCTAACAAGGATATTGTCAAAGGGTTTGATAGTTTGGATTCAGTTGCTGAATTGACACAAGAGCAAGAGGTGGGTGTCCAGTCAGTAGACGGCCGCATACACTGCAGAATTGACACAAGTCAGGAGCCGTGTCATTTGAACAGCAATCGTACTGCTAACTCTATTGGCCAATTGTTGAATTCAAGTGGTGGCAGTTCCCAGAATGGTTCTCTAGCTTCACGGTCACTATTGGTTCCTGGAAAAGCAGTACCAGCATCTGGAAAAACAGTGGCTGCTGAAGGAGAGTCGTTAGTGGAAGCTTGTGTCAAGCCAAGAGAAGCCAATACTGAGATATCTTCATTATGGCAAGAGACGACTGACCCCATGACCAGAAAGACAATATACATTCACAAGAGAACAGGAAATGCACGCACAACAGCACTTTGGAAACAGAATAATGTGGCAGCATTCCCAGACTGTGTTCCGTGCCCCAATACTTCTAACAAGTCGGCCATTGATAATCTACTTGATATAGAAACTAACAAGATTTCACGTGTTTGCAGTAGTAGTTATGGATCCAGACCATTGGAGGCTGCCCCTCACTTGTCTTTTGGCTTTGATCGTTTCGCCCCCAGTGCTATGCGGCTAAGAATGGGCAGGGACTCGCTCACGATGAAACGGGTTGCTTCAGTGGACTCAAAACGGGGAAGTAATGAGGGAGGAGAGTGTAGCAGCCGTAGTTGGTCTGGAGGCATATCAGTGGGTGTGGATTGTATCCATAGTGATACAGGTTCTGACACAGCGCTTCAGAGAAGGGATAGTGAAAGCAACGACACTTTACCCACTCAAAGTGCAGCTGAGCGTCAGTGGAATGTGGTGTCGAGTGGGTTGAAGGATGTTGTTGAAGAGAGGTTGGGGTTTGGTGGTGAAAGGCCAGGCTTGGACGAAAGTGAAGTGACTAATGTGTGGGAGAAGGGCTCTTTTGAAAAGCTACTGGAATCGTGGACCAATCCTGTGTTTCTTGCAGGCCAGCAGGTAATGTCATATTGCTAAATATTAATAGTTCCAATCAATTAGAAGTAAGGATAACAGGATTATTTATAGACAGTTTTGCTGAAAGAGATTTGGAGTTGTCGTAGAGATAAATGCAATGGAGTATGTCAGAGTCTAAGTGCCTTAATGACAGGAAGTCTTCTGTTCATAATTTGTATGATTGCACTCTCAAACTTAACAGAACAGAATGAGTGCTCTAGTTAGTACATATTGCATGCACTAGTTCACTGTGAGTAGCTAATTAGGCGTAATTGTTGCCATTGCCCGTGATATTTCACCTTGATTTTGACACAGGAGATCTCCAGAGTTGGCAGTAGTAGTCAGGCCCACATCAAAGTGCACAATATCATCCATGGCTACAAGTTCACTAAGGACATGTTCAAGTCCATACAGGTACGCAAGGTATAATGTCATTAGTATTACATTGTAGTTTGGTAAAGTATGATTGGAATGAATGGAGGAAGAAAAAAAAGGAAAGAAAAGAAAAAGAATTGTGTTATGAGGTTATTCTGAAGATTGTTTTGTTGTACATGTCAACCTAATCATACCAATCAGCTTTGAAAAGGACACTTTTGGATGGATTGTTGTTTTTCTTCTTCTTTTGAGCACGTGCACAGTTGTTGTTTTTGTTATTGATATGTTGTTATTCAGGTGTTGGGGCAAGTTGACAGGAAGTTTATAGCATGCATTGCAGATGTGAATGGGAGTGGTAAGTCTGAGGTGACTGAAATAATTGCTCTTGTAGAGGACACATTGACGGGGGGGAGGGAGGGGAGGAGGAGGGAGGGAGGGGAGGAGGAGGGAGGGGGGGGGAAAGGTGATACATACTCATTTTATTTAGGTTTCAAGAGAGGATTGTGTGTGCTTGTGAGTCAACCTGTGTGACTTGTTCTGAGAAAATCCACTTTGCACATGATTAATGATATTGACTGTCATGGATGTCAAACAAGGTATGGATCATCAACAATGTGGGATTTACAATAGAATTGTGAAAACTTTGAACACTGTGAATGATGTTATTGAGCTTGGCTCAAAGTAACTTTATTTAGGTAGGATGCATTTGGGCAAATTTTCTCTATGTTTCACGTATATTAATAGTTTCTATACACAGGGAGAATCATAATCCTTACAACTATGTCATTTATTCCACTTAATGACTATGTATTTAGCTGCACTACTAGATGTATATTACTTTATATATTATATAGGGAAGTGTGACGTAGTGGTGCTGTTTGACCAACATGCTGCCCACGAGAGAGTCAGACTTGAAGAGCGTCTAAATGGTGAGTGGACCCTTTACCAGCTTAGACCATTCATATACAGTGAGGACATGTGATTGGTAGAGTTATATGAGTCAGATGGTGGAAAATCAAAGGTTAAGGCCTCGCAAGTGCAGCCGCCCCTCCCTCTGAACCTCACTCCTGCCCAAGTTGACCTCACCAGGCACTTCAGGGCCCACTTTCAGACTTTGGGTTAGTATGTGTCAAAAGTGTTTATTGAAAAATTTGAGCAAGGTTGCTTTTTTTTTAAAGATAATGTATGCATTTTTGTTTTTGTCCCTTCTCCATTATGTAATTGTTCAAACATCAAGCATATTACTACATATATGTGACAGGCTCTGCAAAATCCAGGAATTTGCTTTAAAAAATTGAAAATCCTGATTCCTATTGAAAATTACTCAACTTGAACCATATAGCATAGTGTACACAGGATTTTTACTATGGACATTCAAATGTGAGTAAAAGTGGAGTGGGTTTCTGGTGTGCCACTTACTAAGAAGAATAGGCTTTTCTAAAGTAGTACGGTAAGAATCACTTGAACAATAGTGAGTGTGATTAACCAAGGGTTCCATTATTTGTAGTAACCAACCTTTCGAGTAACCAGAAAACCCTGAAAACTTTGCTATTGTAGTAAGAACCACTGGAACAATAGTGAGTAATAAACCATGGGTTCCATTATTTGTAACCAACCTTTCGAGTAACCAGAAAACCCTGAAAACTTTGCTATTGTAGTAAGAATCACTGGAACAATAGTGAGTGTGATTAACCAAGGGTTCCATTATTTGTAGTAACCAACCTTTCGAGTAACCAGAAAACCCTGAAAACTTTGCTATTGTGGTAAGAATTACTTGAGCAATAGTGAGTGTGATTAACCAAGGGTTCCATTATTTGTAGTAACCAACCTTTCGAGTAACCAGAAAACCCTGAAAACTTTGCTATTGTGGTAAGAATTACTTGAGCAATAATGAGTGTGATTAACCAAGGGTTCCATTATTTGTAGTAACCAACCTTTCGAGTAACCAGAAAACCCTGAAAACTTTGCTATTGTTTACACGGGATTCCCACACATCCCACGCTTTGTGTATTGCTAATTTCCGTATAAACTGAGAAGAAATAAAATGTTTAAAAAAAAGAATTTTCTTTCAATAGTGCACTTGATGTGATACAAACTTTTTAAACTTTGAAATTTGGCATAATGATAGAACAATTACTGTACTTAATAATAAGTGAAAAATTCAAAAATTCAGCAAATTTGACCACAGTCAGTATTTTTACTGTTTTACAACTTTGACACTTTTGCCAAAATTCCTGGTTTTTTGCAGAGCCTGTCACATATGTATAATACATTATTATATGTGGATAAAGATGTAAGTTTGAGAGTGGAGTCACTCACTCTGCTCTGTAGTATGTATACCACACCTAAAAGATTTATGTTTGGTCATAGTTTTGAAGGTACTGTACATACATATCACTGGTTAAAGAGCAAAATGGTACTCTTATTTGCAAAAACTTGGCACTGTATGTAAACATACTTTATTCTCTGAGGCAATTATGTATACACTGCAAGTACCCCGCCACATAGTGGTGCTTGACGTTTGCAAAGTAAGAATGCAGTAGCACAAGTTGTCTTGCTCAGTTATCATTCTCTACCATTGATTAAGGTTACATAAGTTTCTCTCTCCTTCTAACTTTTTTTTCTGAACTATCTGAGCTTTTCTTATACCCCACTTCTCCTTTCTTCAGCTCTTCTTCTTGAGCCATGGAGTCCCCTTTTCCTATCTTTCCTGCTTCTGAATTTCTGTCCTACTTCGAGAAACTTCTATTTCGTACTTTGGCCTTCATTTTGGAAACTAACCCCTGCCTTTACTCGTTGATTCCACCCGCTTTTTGTTACAATTAATCGCTCGCCTTTTTGCCTTCTCTTCCCTTCCGTTTTAAACCTACGCGGCCTTGCCTCGCCGATTCCACCCGCTTTTTAGTTACGATTAATCGCCTTTTCCTTCTCTTTCGTACTTTTGCCTCCCTTTTTGAAACCTACGCTGCCTTCCATCGTCTATTGCACCCGCTTTTTAGAATTAACCAGCAATTTCTACTGATTGTGACGACACTTTACCTACTGTGAGATGACGATGCCTTACCAATCTGCCCAAAGCTTATAATAAATTATTCATGAATACACACACTGTCGGTCATCGTCATCGTCGTTACTGACACACAAGCGTATTATTATATAGATTGCTTCCAGCTTGAAGAGTAAACATTTTGAAATTTTGACTGTGTTATGGTTTTTGTTCCACTGCAGGGAAACCAAAAGCTCTACAAAGTTCATTTTTTGTATGTAGATATAATATTAAAGCTATGTTAATAGGTTCATCATTATTATTTTGTGGTTATACATGTGATAGGTGACACCTTGAAGTGGCTGAATTTATCATTTTCAACAGTTGATATGTTTAGGCCAGGGGGAAAAAAAAACACTTGGACCTTTCTCACTTGGCACATATGAAATATGGCCTGTGAAGTTTATTTGAAAAATAAATTGGTGCACCAAATTTATTTCATTACTCAAAAATTTCAAAGAATGTGTTGGTATTTTTTTTGTCAGTGAGGCTAGTTTGTGTGTCGAATAGCTACCATTTTGGATCGGCCTCTCAGTAGGCAATGTTGATCACAGTGAAATAATTAAGTTATCACATGATTGTATAGGATTACGCTGATATTTAAAGAGAAACATTAGTACAAAACTTTTTTGTTTAAGCGGCTGATTTTATGTTCTCTAGGTGTCAGTCTGGTTCACAGAGTTGATGGAGGTGTGGGCGTGGCTTCAGTACCAGCTGTTTTGGTGCAGAGAGAGGCCAGTGAATTAACCAGAGGGAGACCTTCAGTGGCCCTAGACTTAGTTCAGGTAATGGAAGTCTACAAACAGAGAGTGTTCCGCAGTGCATTGTCGGACCCCTCACTTGAATTTCAGGTTACACTAGATCAACTCTGAATGCTGAACTGTCTCATTACTTCTATTCGTAGAGACTCCTCCGGTATCTTGACCCCTTTAATTAAACGTTCAAATCTTTATTTATACGTATAGCTTCAACACCAGTTTTAATAACCTTTGCAATTTTGTGCTCGCTCTAACAGACATTAGACAAAAGCTGGAAAACTACCAGACACAAATACACCACGACTTGCTGCTAGAAGGAAAGATCTGTAGTAGTGTTGCCATTGCTCATTGTGGTTGGCTAAGTTAGCATTGCCATTTCAGCCTGTTCATTTTTCTATCCTCGTTTGTTGTTACAGAGAGCTGTCTGGCACAGCTGTAATAATTATCATGGTATCTAGTAAGTCTTTAGACGAAAAGGTTTTGTCCTTGCTCTTTCTGCTCCGTCTGATGGAGTACTTAAGTACTTAATTTGCATGTACTCACTAGAGGAAACTAAATTTCATGCCTTATTATTATTATTATTATTATTACTAGTGGTGTGCTTGAGCACAAATGGCGAGCAAGCCTTAAACTACACTATTGTTAAACGATTGATTTAACAACTAACACTCAAGCTACTAAAATAAAGTCGAGTTTTTAAATTATGTATATAAGGTAAAGGGGATTGAATGCCATAGTAACCGCTCCCAGCAACTGTTTGAATTGAAAAAGAAGCAACAAAAATCAAGTCACGTTATTTAAATCTATTCTTTGTGATATTCTTAATAGTAGTTGTAATGCACAAAATTTTCACACAACTGAACATACCTACGCAAGACTTACCTTCGTGGTTGTCTAGTGGACAATGCATTTTCAAGTAAATACTGTTGCGTAGGGCTTATAACTGACAAATAGCATATTAACTTACCACCGCCACTAACTCGAATAGAAATGGAGCTCCCATAAGTTTTTTAGTTTTAACTGCACCCGCAAACAATTCAAAGCGGTAAACAATACAATTTCTAGGGGTGATACGGGTAATGGTCGCTAAACCGGAGGATTCTGTTTAGTGAAGTTTGGGACGGGGTCGAACGCGGAGCAAACACCAAAATACGGAGGGTCAAAGTACAAAATGACATACGTACGTCCAAACATATATACAAATAAACAAACATCCCCGATTTTCAATTGTGTTAACCCTGTAAGTGTTTCGCTTGCTCGCCAATTATTATTATTATTACTATTATTATTATTACTGGTGATGTGTTTGAGCACAAAGGGCGAGTGAGCTTGTGCACAAACGAAACACCTCAAAAGCATCTATCTGTCAATTTCTAAAAGTATAAGTAGTAGCCGTTGTGACCATTTTATATTTTAGCTAACATACGGAACTATTTTCTTACCTCAATTCCCCGAGTACTGGTATTTTCTGTAGTCTCTGACTATCTGAATTACCAGTAACTTTTTGACAACAAACACTTGCAGCTACTAACAAAGACCCAGTTTTTTTTAATTACGGCTGGTAAAGGGTTTCAATACCATAGTAACCATTCACCATAACAATTTGTGAATACCATAGTAACCATTCACCATAACATTTTGTGACTTCAAAAACAAGAAGTTCTAAAGAATTACTGCGCAGTGTTGAGTCTAACAGTAAGTTTTAAGACCTAAGTGTGTCTTGTGTCATTCAGAAACAACCTAATACGAAGGGGTGAACAATTAAATTCCTTGAATGATATGGGATCGCTAAACCGAATGATTCTGTTGAGTGGAGGTATGGGAAGGGGTTAACCACGAAGAAACACAAAAATGCAAGGGTCAAAGTACAAAATGACATATGTACATCCATACACGTATATAAACAAACAAATATCCCCGATTTTCCATTGTGTTACCCCTGATAGCGTCTTGCTTGCTTCGCTCACTCGCCAATTACTATTATTATTACTATTATTATTATTATTATTATTATTACTATTACTATTATTACTAGTGATGTGCTTGAGCACAAATGGCGAGCGAGCCTAAAACTACACTATTATTATATGATTGATTTTAACTTCTAACATACAAAACTACTAAAAATAATGTCGAGTTTTTAAAAGGTATTTAAATGCCATAGTAACCACTCGCCACAACTGTTTGAATTGAAAAACAACAACAACAACAGCCAAACAATACATGTTATTTAAACCTTCCATATTCTTTATCTAAGTAGAAGCTGTAACTCACAATGCTTTCACATCACTGGACTTACCTACACAATACTAACCTACGTGGTTAGTCTAGTGGACAATAAATTTTCAAGTAAATACTGTTGAGTATGGCTTATAAGCATGACAGAGAGCACACTGAATTACCAACCCCACTAACCCAATAGAAATGGAACTCCGGTAGGTTTTCAAGTTTTAATTGCACCTGCAAAAGAATTCAAAACGATAAACAATTCAATTTCTACGGTGATAGGGTTAATGATCGATAAACCGGAAGATTCTGCTTAGTGAAATTTGGGACGGGGTGGACCACCAAGCAAACACAAAAATACGCGAAGGTCAAAGTACAAATGACATACGTACGTCCCCACATATATACAAACAAATATCCCCGATTTTCAATTGAGTTACCCCTGATAGTGTCTCGCTCGCTCACCAATTATTACTATTACTATTATTATTATTGTTGTTGTTATTATTATTATGTAGGAATTGGTAGTGAAACATTTAGAGGTGAGTGAGTTGGGGGAAATTAAGAAATAGTCTATTGAAATCTTGCATTGTTTTTGCATTGAGAGGTTTTGAAGAGTACTTCTGGGGGGAGTCAGGCGATACCGACATCTCTAACTAACATCCTGCACTCACAAGCATGTCGAAGTAAGTTACATCATGTTTAGTATGGATTAATAAATGAGTGAAATATAATATTGTTTACTGTGGACATTTGTATATTAGGTGCTATTAAATTTGGAGATATTATGAGTACTTCAGAGTGTGAAGAGCTCATTAAATCTCTCTCTAATTGCAAACTTCCATTTCAGTGTGCTCATGGAAGGTAATAATAATAATAGCAATGCATCTTCCCCCCGCCTCGCATAGTCAGACCCTTTACCAATTGCTACGCGGGAAAAGGGTCTGGTAGCAGTTTGTTCAGTTCTCCTCGCTAATTGGGGAGACCACAAACAATAGGTGTCGTAATATCCTGTGACGTAAGACTGCTCAAACTTTAGCGCGTGTTATATTTCTGTGCACAACTCTCCAATGGCAGTGTCAAAACTCTTCCTTTATAATGCAATGACTTGGACTAGCCTTTTTAAGATATCTGCAGTTGGAAGTTTCGCTTAGCAGTAAGACACAATTGTTGCTACAGGCCATTATATATGCCATGGTACCTTAGGTTTTTGTCATGCTTAAAGGTGAATAATGCTAGCCAAGAATCACTATCAGTGCCATTAAATTTAACCCACAGCTTTTCCCAGCATAGTTTTGCACAAGTAACATTTCTTCATGGCAATACAGAATGGTTCTGCCTACTGATTTGAACAATTCACACGCCTTAAAATATTTAATGATTTACACCCACACTAATTGAACCACAGTTAACCACTAACTGACTAAGCAAGAACAAACTGCTCAATGTCAGTCTACCAGACCCTTTTCCCGCGTAGTGATTGGTAAAGGGTCTGGCTACGCGAGACTAACCTCCCCCCCTCCCCCCCCTCTCCCTGCCACCTTGATTTGCAACCTAGCAAGGATATGTGTTCAAGTTTCATTAATGATTATCCTTTTCTGTGTAGGCCATCTTTGGTTCCAATTTTGGATTTAGGGATTCTAGAAAAGAAATATCCCAGGAAGGTGTGTAGCTGTAATAATAGTATAGTTGTTTTATTTTGGCATTCTGTGTTGTTTTACTTTGGCATTCTGTGTTGTTTTGTTGTTGTATGCAGTTTGAAGGAAGAAATCTGTCAAGGAAATTATCAGCAGCTTATCATCAACAAATAAAATGATTTTTAAACTTAAACATTGAAGTTAATGTATTTATTAATTTTAGATGCACAATCAAGTGGGTGGGGCTGAATGCGGTTGCGCTTATTGTATAGGGCTGCACGGTCTCTGAAGCATGCAATGCGTGGGGTGATCAATCGACCTCGTCGTACGAGTAAGTGGATTCCTGCGGTAGGGGCTCGATTTGCTAGATGCAACATGATTTGGTGGATTCTGTCAGGTCTCCTTTTGCTCTTGGTGACCTACGTTACTTACGTGCTGTTCTTGAGCAAAGATCCTGAGACTAAAACTTCGCTGAATGATTTCATCAAACCCGGTAAGTTCGCGCAATACCTCTACGGGCCCGATTTTTCTGGCCGAGCTAGTGAGGGAGAATCTGGTGTGGGCAAGTTATCTAGTCGTTCATGCATACGTGATAAAGTAATGATCATAAAAAAAAAAAGATCAGTGTTATTTCCTAGCTATCGAGTCAAAGCTAAAGTCTATGTAGATCGGCAGACCTTGGTAAAGGGTCACTGTACCTGACCTTGAATTGGTTTTGTCGAGCGAGAGGTCAAGGGCAAACTTGTATGAACAACCACAGGAATGTAAATTTGGTGACCAGTAGACTGTTTGTAATTCCTGCCTTGTGCCCTGGACCAGTACACAAGTGCTAGCATTAAGTGTGGATTAGAATCCAGAATCTTCATATTCTGGCTATTCGTCAGTGAAAAAGCGTGACATTATTATTACAGAATAGACCCTGGTTTTTGGGCAGTCCTAATTCTTGCCAATTGAAACAGCACTTTTAATTTTACTTTGATGTTAGTAGTAGTAGCTAAAGGATTTTCTAGGTGAGGAGGAAGGGGTGGACTTGTTTCTACTCATCACATTTCTTTAATAGTTAAGTGCATATCTCACTTACATAGGCTGATCTTAATTAGGGGTGTGGCTGTTGCGAAGTGGGGTGGGATTTGAGGTCTCCCATAGTCTGTGAGTTTATCATTCATCTGAACTACACCACAGAACTGGTTTTTGGGGAGTATTATATTGGACGCATAATATATATTGTCATTTTTATCAGCACACTAATTTCTTGCTTCTTTCCAGAAGTAGAGACTGACCTTGTAGTCCAAAGAGATGATGGCTTGAGCAAGTATTACACCAGCTATGATCGGCCGGGCAGGCAAGTGCTGCTCTTGTATGGCACAGAGTACGGCTTTAGCGAAGAAGTTGCCAGGAAGCTGTTTGACAGGATGATGGAGACAGAGAGTCTGCAATCGCTGGCCATTCAACCTAGAGTTTTGAACTGCAAATATTTTGAGAGGCTTTATTTTACTAAAGAAAATGTAGTTCTCTGTGTTTTCTCTACTACTGGAGATGGTACGTATGTGTGTGAAAGCATGCATGTATATATGTTTGTTTTGATTATTATTAGGAATTATAACTTAAGTAATGACCTTTATTTTATTAATGTGTGTGTGACATTTTAGTGAACGTATATCAGGGTTTTAACAAACTAAATAAGGTTCTAGTGAATTACTTTTGTTCAAGTACTTTACATTAAACTTCAAAACTCTAACATTAGATTATCCGTGCTACTTCAGTGACTATGTTTATTTCACAAGTAGTTACATTGAATATTATCCAACTGTAAATATGGCAGTTATGATGTCTATTATGGTGGTAGGATGACCACTCAATTCATTCAGAAGAGATAGGCTCAGATCAAAGACGGAGCAAAGTGGTGCCCAATTGATGTTCAATTCAGCAAGTGTTGTGAACAGAATCACCCTGTGATTAATTTATAACGACCTTCCTCCTACAGTGAGCTTTCAGCCATAACTGTTGTATTGTCTGAAGCCTAAAGAAAGAATAAACTTTCCCATGAAGGTTTCTATATAATATTATGCAGTAGCCATTGACACTTTAGTAGCCTCTCAATCGCTAGAATGAATGAATGAACTCGCGTCATTGTTCCATCCAGGTGTTCCTCCCACTGATTCTCGGCTCTTCTTTGATCATCTCGACACTCTGCAGTCGTCGTCATTGACTCTCTCTCACCTTCACTACTCCGTGCTGGCTCTCGGAGACTATAATTATCCTCATTTCTGCAGGACTGGGAGGGGCCTGGATGCTAGGTAAGGACTTAAGCTAAAGACAAGATGAGTGGAAAATTAAGTTAAAATTTTAGACAGCAATAGAAAAAAAAAATTAGTGTATTATTAGGAAATTTTGCATAAAGCAGTTTTAATAGGCTTCAACTAAATTGGGCAATTTCAAAATTTCGAGTAGAATTTCCTTTATTTCTTTTCGTCAGGCTGAGTGAACTAGGAGCTTCGTGCCTTTATCCTCGAGTCGATGTTGACATGGAAGACTGGGGTGCCATAGAGCGCTGGATGGGCGGAGCTTTGGAGAAGGTTGGGTCTCTGGATATTCCTCTTTTGACGGATTATTTAGATCTGTCCAGGGACGAGGAAGAGACGGGAGTTTCAAGGACACGCCCCTTCATGGCTCATATGACAGTGAGTAGGATTGATTGTCTATATAGTAGTCTGTTGATTGACAGTTCAGGTGGAATTAAAACATGCACTGCAAGAATTTCTCTGCATTAAAATCCAATTACTTTAAACATAATTTTTCACCTTCAAACTCTCTGTTTTGTATTCCCTAAAGCAAATATTTTACTAAATACTGTCATGTTAGATTGAGACTTTCTCACTTAAATATAAATGTGAAGGTCTTGGACACTGAGATATTTTTTCACATTTTGCCTTTGCTTCTGTTTAAACCCCTTAAAGTGAGAAAGTTTCAATCTAGTTTTTTTATAAAGGATCAGAACTTGATAACTGATTGTGCATACACCATTTCCTTTTCAGGTAAGGTACAATCTCACTGCTTCAGACGCACCTGCAGACAAGGAGACGTTTCACGCGGAGTTTGACATCACAGACAGCGAAATAACTTACACAGCTGGTGATGCCCTTGGAATATACCCTCGTAACAACCCCCCTGAGGTGCTGGCCGTCCTCAACGCCCTGAGGGCCGGTAAAGAGACCCAAGTCCCTGTGCCCCAACAGTGTTACTTCCCCCGTCCGGAGGGAGAATTCATGGATCTAGAGCAAGTGTTGCTGTACTACTACGATCTGAAGACCGTCAAGCCTGATTTAATAAAGTATCTCACAAACCAGGCCGTAGACTCTCAACAGAAGGAGAAAGGAGAACACATATTGGAAGGAGGGGTGAGGGAAAATATTAGTGACTAGAGGGAGGGGGAAAAATACATATCTAACCCCAGGATTCTGATGTGTGCTAATTTTTAGCTTAATTTAAATGGAGCTTGTAAAGAAAATGTATTGTCTATCTGTGTGTACATGTACTTCAAAGTTTCTTATGATATTTATTATAGTCCAGCTTATATGTGAAAGAATTGTGCCTTTGATGATTAAAGCATGAAAATTGATACAGTGTTAGAATACACACTAATTAAGGTTTTTGGCTATAGGGACATTGCAGATTCACTGTAATAAAATTTCACCTCGTTTTCAAAATGGCCGCCATTTTTTTTACACACTATGCTGTGGTTATGCTAAATCAAGTTCATCATAGGATTAACAATATTGATTAATTTGACCTCACAATATTTTTAACAAAGCTAAATGTTGTCAGAATCACATTGTGGTTCTGTATAAATTCACGACAAAAAACAACAACAAAGCTCAGTGCAATGCGAAGCTGTAGCCACATCATATGGGTTCCCTACAAGAAATGTTGTCCAACACATTTCCCAGCCTCTCCAAACCTTCTCATTCTGATTCCATTCACTGAGAGATGGAGCTCATACCAATCATCCACAAGTTCACACCTGTTTTTTATTATGTTGTGTCTGATGGTGTTGGTGGTCTGACTTTCCTGACGTCTCACCCAACCATTGTGCATCACTAGCTGTACAATCATAAGGACAGGTTGCGGGGCTTCTGATAGTGTCAACTGTGCACAACTAGCTCCAAAGGAGACACTGGTACAGAATTTGTTAGATGAGCAGTATCATTCTATAGCATAGTCTGCATCATGCTTATGTGCCTCTCGCAAAGCAGATTAAACATCAGCATTGGAAACCAGCCCTAGTTTGTGAGGTTTTATGTCTGGAGAGTATTCCAATGTTTTTGAGCTTGATAGAGTGGATGTGCCATTCTATCATAGTGTAGTGCTATACAGGTTTGGCAGGTCAGTAAATTTGAAGACAGATGGTGCTAGGTGAAGATCTCAATATAGGGTTTTAATTCAGTTAGTGCAATGCCATGATTTGTAACATCTAATCAGATTTTTTGGTGATTTTGTTTCTCTTGCTCTATTTTATGATGTGAACTATGCACTAAGAATGATTTGTGCAATAAGATCTCCTGCACTCAAGTTAGCTAGTAAAAGCTTGTCCTCCAATTTTAAAGCACTTATTATTGCATTGCCTTGAACAATTGGATTTGCTTTATCTGGTAAAACGTGCGAAGAATCCTTCAAACTGTTCAAATTAGCTACATCTCCTCTGACATGTTCCCCTTCTAATCATAAAAATAAAAATATCACTTCTATACAACACAGTCATATTTTAATAGAGTTACAAGATTTTAGGATTGTATTTTTTTCTCACACGAACATCTCATTGAGTGTGTATAAGAACACTCTCCTACTGAAATAATGGAATTTCATGCATTGATTTTTTCAAAATCTTGCACATTCTGTTATTTTAGGCCTTTGTTATCAATACCACCAAATAATAGTGATAACAATAATATAGTAGTATCAATAGTAATATTATCAATAGTAGTTTTAATAATAATAATAATAATAATAATTACTATAATAAGAGTATAGCTAATTAAATACTTGTAGAATAAGGCAGCAATGGCTATTCACTTCAGATTGGAGTAGAAGGTGTTTATGCAGCTTTGTCTAGATGTAACACTATGGGAGCAGGCTACAAGACAATGTCTGACCTTCTGATAGATTTCTGTAAGATTGGTTGCTTGTTGAAAACAAGGTGTTTATCACGTCTAGATGATGGTAATGGAATTGAAGCAACACTGACAAGTGGCATGGTTCACTGGTCTGTCCAACTATGCACTATACATAGCCCTGGGCCAATCATGCCGGCATAATTTGGGGTGTAACAGGTGTGCCAAAGCTTCAAGCAAAATGCCAGCATAATAAGTAGTTTTTGAGGATTTTTTTTTTTTTTAAATTTTAAAGTGCAAGGAATGCCCTTCTCAATATAAACAGCTCCATTGAAGGTTGCAGACAAAACCCAACTACAGTATGTGCAGAAAGTAAAGAGAAAAACTTAAGAAGTTGAAAGTGTTTATAAGAAATTTACCTGTCAAAGCTTGGGAGAGGCAAGTTCTTTCCTTGAAACGTGCTTCTTCTGTGCCAAACAAGCACAAGATGGAAAGTCTTTCAGCAAATCATATCAATATTCAAAAGTGGTGTAAACGTCCAAAAAAGCTTTATAGTTTGTTGTGCTATATTCTATCAGAGGTAGCTATAATACTTTTTCAAATTTAATGCAATACAAAATGTTACATGAGACCTAACCAAAGACAGATACAGATATTTATTTATACCTGTGCTGGCTGAAATTCGGATTGATGGCCTAATTAGGAGAAGAGCTCGATAAGCCTTATTGCATACACTGTCAACTTGTAGAGTACAATCTTTAAACCACAACCTTGGTCTAGTGATTTTAACCAAAACATTCATTTTTTTCTATTGTTAATAAATGGCTCCCTGACCTAAATCTTTGTGCTTAAGGTGGCTGTAGCTACATATACTAAACCTTCATGCTTACATTTGTCTCTCTTCTTGTGACCTCTCCATATGCAGCACCATGTGGCAGGATCATATGAGTATTAATAAGTTTAGCACCTTCCCACAATCTTCAGGTGCATCTGCTAAAAATCACTGATTACTATTTTGTATAACTTAGCGTTAAATTTGCAGTACCCAAAATGCAACTTAAAAGCAACAATTTCTCCATCTCAATAGCAATAATTATGAAAGTACATGCCACAGAATGAATCTGCAATGTCCCTATAGCCAAAAATATTTTCAAGGACATTTTCTAACTGTGTGCTAAATTTCATACTTTAATCATCCAAGGTACAATTCTAGTAAAATTCGGCACATATCAGCTGGACTATGTCAGCTGTAGACTGAAGAAACAGTTTGGAAGATGAAAACTTGGGTATAGGGGATGACACATGGATTGCTGTTGCAACTATGGAAAAAGAGCATGACATAAAACATTTTTTGCAGCTGTAAGACTTTTTTTTTTAATGAAAACTCTTTAGCTACATCTATGGTTTTCATTGCTTGAGCTATGTTGATACCTGATTAGGAATAGCCGAATGCATTATTTTTTTGGTCTGAGAATTGATTTTGTTATAGCTAACTATTGTATAGAAGCGCTGAGGGTTCACACCTTTGGTGCTTCAGTGTCTTCTATAAGATACAGATGTGAAATAAAATTGGCGTACAAAATTTAATATAAAAAGTATAAGAAAATTTAATGGTATTGTATATTGTGTCGATTTACAGAAGTTTCAGGTGATTATTTCTATATTTATCATCTTGCCTTACCCTACACATGTGCATGTAGCTATCCAAGTCTAACGAGATTCTGTCAGGTTACCTGTCGGAGAGGGAGGTTGTGGACGTCCTGGAAGATTTCTCTTCCGCCCACTATCGTCCTGAAGATGTACTAGCTCAACTCCGCCTGCTCCAGCCCAGATACTACTCCATAGCATCTACACAAAAAAATGTGAGACGTGTTCATCTGAAATAATATGAGTCCCTTTATTATTGTTGTTGTTATTATTATTATTACAGTATTATTATTATTATTATTATTGTTATTATTATTATTATTATTATTATTATTATTATTATTATTATTACTAGCAAGTACCCCGCCACATAGTGGCGCTTGACTTATTACAGTATTATTATTATTATTATTATTATTATTATTATTATTATTATTATTATTATTATTATTATTACTAGCAAGTACCCCGCCACATAGTGGCGCTTGACGTATTGCTAAGTAAGAATGCAGTAGCACAAGTTATCTTGCTCAGTTGTCATTCTCTACCATTGATTAAGGTTACATACGTTTCCCTCTCCTGCTCTCTTTTTCTGAACTATCTGAGCTTTTCTTCTACCCCACCTCTCCTTTCTTCAGCTCTTCTTCTTGAGTCATGGGGGCCCCTTTTCCTTTGTCTATCTCTCCTGCATTTCTGTCCTACTTTGAGAAACTTTTGTCTTCTATGTCGCACTTTAGCCTTTCTTTTGAAAACTAATCCCCGCCTTTACTCGTCAATTCCACCCACTTTTAGTTATAATTAATCGCTCTCCTTTTTGCCTTCTCTTCTCTTCCATTTTAAACCTACACCCCTTACCTCGCCGATTCCATCCGCTTTTCAGTTACAATTAATCGCCTTTTACCTTCTCTTTCGTACTTTCACCTTCCTTACCTACGCCTCCTTCCATCGTCTATTGCACCCGCTTTTTAGAAATAACCAGCACATTCTACTGAATGTGATACTACTTTACCTACGATAAAGTGACAATGCTTTACCAAACAGCACAAAGCTCATGTGACACACAAGCATATTATTATATAGATTACTACTATTACTACTACTACTACTACTATCAGTTTTCTAAAGTACAGATCAATTAGTTCTACTAACCATGCAAGGACTTGTAAATGTTTTCCCCTATCAACATGCCCTCTGTTGTTGTCTATCTCATTATGCCCTCTGTTGTTATGAAGGATTACAATTTAAGTTACAAAGCGTTGAGCAAATCATTTTCAGGTCTAACAGATGTAATAATATATTGGGTATCAAATCTATTGATTAAGTTGCCTTCTATGAATACAGGGCGACGAGAGTGTTTCTGTGTGTGTGGCTGTGGTAAGGTACCGTCTGAGGGACAGACCCAGGACTGGGGTGTGCACCACATATCTTCAGGACAGGATGGAAGTGGGTGGAGCTTGTCCGGTATTCATCAGCTCTAATCCTGACTTTAGGTTGCCCTCGGATACCAGTCTACCCATCGTCATGATAGGACCGGGAACAGGCATTGCGCCCTTCAGAGCGTTCATACAGGAAAGAGGTGTGGTTGCTGAGTGGAGCTTATTATTATGCTCTTGCAGAAAGGATTGTGTTTGAAAGACACAAAACAAGAAAAAGTTACGAAACTTGCTAGCCAGTATTTGTTTGTTTGTTTTATGTAGTACTTACTGGAGCCAGTGGTACCAACCTTTTGTATTTTGGGTGTCGCCACAAATCAAAAGACTTCTTGTACAAGACTGAACTAGGTAAGGTGTAGTCATTCAATGAGCTGCTATTCAGTCACTGTAGTGCTGTAACATTTGTGTGACTATTCCAGAGAGGTGGGCGGAGGAAGGCGTGCTGAAGCTGCGCACAGCTTTCTCTAGAGACCAGACTCATAAAGTGTATGTGCAGCACCTCATAGCCCAGGACAGACAGTTGCTCTGGAGTCTTCTGCAGGTCAGAAAGAGATTAAACGTGATGACTATAAGTGAAATATTTTTTATGGAGTCAAGCTTCTGTTTATAGCTAATTATTTAGTCTACTATGAAATCAACCAAAACAATTTTGTACTCAGATTAAGTTGTCATATTTTGTTGTTGTTTTGTGTTGTTGTTTTTTTTTAATTCAGTCATTCTGGCTGAAATAAATACAATAGCAAATCTTCTAAGCCAAAATATGTTTAATATTTAAAACTTAACCTGATGTTTCAACTTCTTGGCGCAAGAATCGAAACGTCGGGTTTAGTTTTAATTAGACATATGTATATTGGCTTAGAACTGATAAAATTTTGCTTCCCCCCCCCCCTCCCCCCTATATTTTGGTGTTGAAAAAGATCCAGCTTTTTAATAGACAAACTACAGGATCATAGGTATAATTTGACAGGCATAGTAATACAATTAGCATCTTTGTTGTTGTTGTTATTGTTCCACCCCCTCCCTCTCCCGCTTTATGCTAATAGTGCTGTATTTGTTCAGGATGGTGCTCACATGTACGTGTGTGGCGATGCTGTGAGTATGGCTGGAGATGTTCATGAGGAACTACTGAGAATGCTTGAACATGAGGGAGAGCCTCATGGAGGAATGCTGCTAAGAGATGGCAAAGAAATGAGGCAGAAGAAAGGAATGAGCAGAACTGAAGCTGAAGAGTTTATGGAAAAGTTGGAGAAAGCTAGCAGATATCAGCGTGATGTCTGGGTCACATAAAACATCAAATCACCATAGGCATTAAAAACATTAATTATTGCTATTTTTATAGAATTTTCAATATCTTAATGAAACAGCAATGTAGCTACTATTAAAAGAAAATAAGTAGCTAAATGATGCAAAAAAAATAAAATAAATAAAGTGTTGGTAAGGCAAAAGATTATACAATTACAAAATAAATACCATCAATAGGTTAACAAAAAGCTAACAACCAAATGAACGAGTAAGTAAATTTGAAAAGGATTTAGGTGGTGATTGTTCTCGGACCGAGGCACAGTTCCTAATACTGTACAATGCAAAAAAAAAAAAAGTCCCTTGCTAGCGAGACGACCCTTTACGTAAGCTACCAATATACTAGGTAAAGGGATACTAACGCGAACTTGGTAAAGGG
>WLWI01001564.1_pt1 | contig 19833 bp, 15 predicted proteins | sample 6701501 | NCBI WGS metagenome assembly WLWI01 (sample SAMN12718690, study PRJNA515312) | sponge metagenome | isolation source: marine sponge | host: Mycale hentscheli | place: New Zealand: South Island, Marlborough, Capsize Point | collected 2014-11-01
TTTGATAGGATTAAACCTCTGTCAACTTGGGTTTGGGAGCCTTAATAAGCTTTGGCCTTGCAACTCTGGTGGCAGCGTACCTGTGACCCTTTCTTTGCTATCTTAGCCGCCAGCCTTGCTACCACACACTGGACACAACTATTCTCACCCCAAACTTTCATTTTTGTGCTAATTCTTGTTGAATTGTTTTGATCGGTTCCTCAAAACTATAACTTCTAGTACAAAGTGACTTTCATAATTTCAAAATCAAAAATAATCTTGAAGTGCTCAAAAAGACAACTTACCATATATTGTTACACACACCACAGATTCAAGAAATTTTCTAATAACAACGTGAATACCAACACAAGTAACTGATGTAATACTGGTATTTGAAGTGTTTAGAGTCAGCATAGATAATCCAGACTGTACAACTGCAGTCACTCCTGGGAATGGAGAATTGGTGGGTATTACACTTACTGTACTATTAAGATCCATAAATTGTACATTCCAGTCAATGAATACGATACCATCTTCTAGCGTGCAGTTTATAGTTGTTGATTCACCCACTGCTATGATAATAGGACCACTGGGTTGCACAGTAACTGCAAGTTAAATTCAAAATAATTTGTATTTTCAGACCACATTCCCTCAATCAAATGCTTGAAAACAGTGAATTTCATAATGACTTACATGTATGTACAGTCATGAATAGGCTTGCCTGCTCTAGCATAGCAGCAGAATATTAATTTGAGAGGAAGTGGGTGGAGACATTAGTCAGAGTCAATGCAATTTAACATGCTTTAGAGTGATAGGTTTAAAGCTCACAGGAGGAGTTACTAGACAGACTCAGCATCTGCCAGTGAATAGCATGCAGCCACCACATACTGATTAAATGATGGAAGAATGAACTATCTATTTGGTCAAGTGTTTGTACATTTACCCTTTACCAATATCAATAATAATGGGTAAGCTCATGGGAATAGAGGTAGGGTTTAGAGAATAGGAGAAACTAAGCAGCACCAAAGAATAGAATAATAGGTAAAAACACTAGGTAAGGCTACTTATGAATGTTTATTATTCTTATGTCACATCTTCAGTGACAGACATTTTTTTTTATAAGCAGCATAAGTACTTGCTCTCTACTTTGTTCAGCTGAAGAAACAGTAAGTTTTAGCAAGTGTACAAATGTCTAATAAGGAAACAAGCATAGTCAATCTTAATGCATCATCCAGATGCTCAGTATTAAGCTGAATATGCTCCAAGCACTCTACAATTACTACTGTCAACAAATTCTTACTTAGCTAATTGTATGTCACTCCTGCCCACATTAATAGCTAGTACAGGGGCCTCAGCTAATAGCCTAGCCACCAACATTAGTGACGTCCTTCAGAGTAAACTCCGTCAAAGATGTTCACAGTCACAGAAAAAAGAATCCAAAACACAGCCATACTTTTACAACCCGCAAGTCTACGTATGTAGCGAGTTTCCGCAACCATAAAAAAATCCGTAAACTGTCTTGATAGTTAGAATTAACACTCTTTAGGGAGAGGCTTCCGTTTTGTGATGGGCGGATGACTGCTAAATTCGAAAACAATTCTCGCTGTGGTGCACTGCATGGCTGCCTTTCTTGCGTGGCAGCCTTTCTATGCATGGCAGCCTTTCTTGCGTGGCAGCTCAATCTTGCTGGCGGTACAGTAGTCTGTAGATTAAGTACAGATAGTGGGTCTCCCTGAAGAGTACCTGTGGGGCTCTTAATAAAGGCTATATTAGAGATGATGCTTGGCTATTTGGCCTTTTTATGGCCAATATATTTCAGGGTTTCATCAAGGTACGTTTTAGTATTTTCCATGACAAGCTCATTCATTAATAACTACTACGTATATAAACATACGCTATGACTGATACATAGGCTCTAAAACTGTGTACATTTTACAAACAGTCTATAATCTCTTCTGTTACTAATGTGTGACTGACTGAAGGGAAAAAAAGGAGGATTAGTTGAGTTATTGTATTAATTAATAATGCAATAAGTCAAATTACCTCTTATAAAGAAAACAGTGAATAAAATTTTAAATAGCTTGAGACTTGTGGAGTTTTCTGGCTAAAAATATAAACATCGAATAGTTATGGTATGCTGGTTATCTTAGTTGGCTATCATCATTTGTGCTGTTTTGTCAGACTAGCTTGTCTACTACACCAGATTAGCACCATGTACAAAACACCAATTTACTGTCGTGAAAAAAAACATTTTCCATTTATATTATATTTCATGTAAATAACATTTACATTAACTCAGCTAAATTAAAGCATAATGTTGTAGTGATAATTTGATGGGATACAACGCTAGTTCAATTAAATTGTTCCTAAAATTTCTTTCTTTTTCATTTTTTCTATAAAATCCTACCATGTCAGTCAGTTCAATGTTGTTAGTTTTGTCTTTGAGGAGATCCTTCAGCATGATATGCTAAATTTTCATTACGACTATAAAAATTCTTCCTGATATCATCATAATTATGGGTAAATACCAACTGAGTTCTGCATGTCGTATTAATAAGCACCTTGCTTTTATTGTTTTGCAAGTTGAATTCATGAGCCAATCAATCAAGAAATTGATTTCTTTAATGGCGGTACATTACAAGGTGTAATAAATATGCATGTTTTGTGCACAGACCCCCTCCCCCCTACCACCCCAACTAATTAATCAGGGGTGGAGCAATGCCCCATAGTCTGCCAACTTCCATCATTCCAGATCCTCCAAGTATTAATTCCATATGAATTGTAACAAATAAACTTTAAGTTAAACTGGAATTTTTGTGTAATTGAACTGTTTGTTGATGTTGAACTGTAGAGCAATTAGGCAAAGTTTTAGGTGAATGTAACTATCTAAATGAATATTGTGATACTAAGCATGCATACATGTAAGTCTCTATTTTTTGTTGTTGATCCGTACCTTTGTGTATGGATCGTTAACTGCAATTGTAGTGTTAGGACTGATTTCTCAGTCACTGTACCTATAAATAACATTGGAAAGATATAATATAGGGTTGAATAAATACATATTTAAATACATAAATACATGTTGTTATCACCTATATTAAAGTTAGCAATGAGACTCAAATAGCTATTGTTATTATGCATTTTTAATGCTTCACTACAATAGAATTTTTTTGTCAGCAATGAATATGTAAAATCAATGAATTTTACAGTTACTGTGCAACCCAGTGGTCCTATTATCATAGCAGTGGGTGAATCAACAACTATAAACTGCACGCTAGGAGATGGTATCACACTCATTGGCTGGAATGTACCATTTATGAATCTTAATACTCTACAGTAAGTGTAACACCCACCAATTCTCCATTGCCAGGAGTGACTGTAGTCAGACAATCTGAATTTTCTGTGCTGACTCTAAACACTTCAAATACCAGTATTACATCAGTTTGCTTGTAATGGTATTCAATTATCTACTATCGAATTCTTTAGGCTTGGAGTGAGTGTAACAATATATGGTAAGTTAACATTTTGCGCAAGTAATAATTTTAATCTAACTAAGTAGCAGGTCTAGATTAATAATGATTGTAAACTAGCTGAGTAGCAGGTTTTGACTATTCAGATATGATTTTATTTCTTGTGTACTGAATGTGACGACCAATCTTTAAAATATTGTTATGCCTAGATAGAGTTATTTCTCTTATTCAATTAATTAGCTGAGTTATGCTAATAGCAGTATTGATACTTACTTTGTAAGGCTTTGAAAGTATATTTTATTTAGTTTAAATGACCACTTTTGATATCCTAACGGTTTCCTTATCTCACAATGTTTTAGCTGACTTAGAGGTTTATTTAAATAAGAATATAGCACACAAGACAAGACAACACCATAATAACAGAGACATGTGATATGTAGTTCTTTTCATGCAGGCTATTAAAACTAGACACATTCATATTATTAAGAATGAAAATTAAATTTATATTACATACTAAAAGTATGACCTCCGATATATAACTTTTTTTTTTTTAATAAGGAAGTGTTACAGATTCTCCAAGTATTAATTCCATATGAATAGTAACAAATAAACTTTAAGTTAAACTGGATTTTTTGAGTAATTGAACTGTTTGTTGATGTTGAACTGTAGAGCAATTAGGCAAAGTTTTAGGTGAATGTAACTATCTAAATGAATATTGTGTTACTATGCATGCATACGTGTAATTCTCTTTTTTTTTTTTGTTGATCTGTACCTTTGTGTATGGATCGTTAGCTGCAATTGTTACTATAATTATTGTCCTTTCTTGTATGCACCAAGTCAATTAGTGTAATCTTATATCACAGGTGTACCAGATCCTCCTATGAATCTCTCTTTACAACTTGTAGAAAATGTAGTAGAAGTCTCATGGGAGTATAGAATAATTCAATCTGTGAGAGTTACTTTCAATTTAAGCCTAATATTTTTACAACCAAGTGTCCTGGTAGAAATGACTAAAAACGTTACAGACATGCAAAATACTACCTTCACTTAGCTGGCAGAATCATAGTAGGTCAAGGAGAAGACTCTTGTACTGTAGGAAGTCTACCTTATATACCATCACATGATAGAATTCAATATTCATTGTCTAAACATAATGGAAATTATGCTTTGGCAGTCATGATAATGGTAAGTACATACATACTAATTTGAATGTACTTTTATCAAAACATTTTTTAGATGCCTAAAGAGTGTCACAACAGTGAACAGAGATATGCACTAGTTGTGAGGTCTGTGTTAACTAATGATTCTCTATCCTCTCTTCCAGTTCTAGCTGATCTGATGACTATGTTACACATTGGGAATTTGTTAGAAAGTAATTCTTATGTGTTTACAATAACATCACTTAATCTGATTGGAGAAGGAAGATCGGAAGATATATCATTTTGTAAGTTTTAGTTGCAGTGTAAGTTTGTGTTAATTTATTAGTATGAACTAAAATTACTTTTCTAACTTCTTATTAGCTAGTCATAAAAATTTATAACATATTTCTTATTAGCTACAAGCTGTATTCATGGAGTAAGAATTTGCTCACTAGAGGTAGGTGGGTTCAGAGTGTCATGTGACTATGTCCCTGGATGTGAAGATATAGGATGCAATTACATCATCAGTGGAGATAATAACATCACAGATATCGATGGGACTATTTCTTCTAATGGCTTCTTATTATTGTTTGTTAATATCAGTTTATACAATTCTATAACAGTCAATAATACTAATAGTAATGCAGTGAGGCAACAACTGAACTTCAATTCGGTGAAATTGTGTTTACATTCAACAGGTTAGTACTAGAGATACTCTGTATCACCAACTAATTATTCTTATATTCTACAAACTCTATCTCATCCACTCAAGGCAATACAACACTGTCACACCTTCTAATACTACTACCATTATTGTTGCTGTAATTGTAAGCGTTACTATTATTGCTGTGTTAACAATTGCTTTGATTATTTTGTTCTGTCTCTGCATTCATAGTAAGTTTCAGATTTTTTCTCGTATTTATTATAATATTATTAATGATGAGTTTCAGAAAATAATGTAAGAAAAGTTTCGAAAAGAACAACCATTGATGTCTTACAAAACATACAAAATGACAAGTAAGTTCTTTGTTTATTTTCACATGAATATTATTACTTATGCTTGTTGATACTAGAAACAAGAATGATGCAAATCAAAATCTAAATGTAAGTTAATACTTTATATGATGTGTTTCAATTCTTAATTATCTTTCCACAATATGCATTTGTTTCGTTATCATGATATTTTCATTTGTGACATTGACGACATGAATTTAAAATGGATTAATTAAAAAATGTAACGAAATAAATACGTCTAAAAATATTTTTACTGAGTTAAAATATGACACAAAGTGTTATTATTGTTAATTTATCATTAGAATTAATATTTTATTTCAGAGATATCTTTCTTGCATAATGAGTGTTGCCAATTATTCTTGTTAATTTCCACATTTCTGACCTTAACTAAATAAAACTCAGAGTTTGAACACTTTGTAAATTCTTATCAAATACTTGTTAGTCTGAGTGAACTGATTATTACATTATTGGGAAATAAGCTGTAACTTAAGAGATTTAGCTTTATAGCAAATTCTTCGTTTTTATTTGCACTTAAATTTTTTATTGTACTTCATTTTCGTTAAGGTATTTTAAATGCACTTCACATACGCTACCAATTAATTGAAACTTTGTTAATGTGGTATAGACTTTTGTAGCTGTTGATGCTAATCCATCATATGGAGTCATTTCACTTGGAAAAGATAATGTACAATGTGATAGTAATCCATCCTATGAGGTGGTGTTAATAAAAGGCACACATTTAGTGCAGAGTTCACCCTCTGATTCTCCACAACAAAGTATTGAACATTATGAAACAGTTCATTAAATATTAAAACTACATCTTTCACACTACATTGTGTTACAATTTTTATTTTGTTAATATTTATGTTTGCAGAGGAGGAACAATACTAGTATCTACTGCACTATGATTGCGACAATTGTATAAACAGTATACATCACCAAATCTAGAATGTAAACTAATGTTTAATACCCAGTACTAGTAAATAATTGTCTATATTTCTGCATTATTAAAGAATGTACAAAAACTCAGTTTACGTCTATTTCATAAATTCAGGTTAACTTGGAGAAAGGTGTGTGTATAAGGATAGTGTTATATACACAAACATGACCAATAATATACTTGGCTAGTTTTGCATACATTTATTTTGGCTTATTACAGACACTACTTTTGATGATTAGAGAGAAGAATTTTTCTGCTGCTACCACTTTATACATAGGCTGTCATAAATAGAAAGTGACTTCTTACAGTTCTTACATAAAAATACGTCAGCTGCCAATATAGAAATGAGAACAAATGAATTGGAACACACAGCTTAAAAGTGGCATGCTTCTAATTAATATAAGTAAGTATCATGAAGTCCCCTTAGTGAAGAAGATAAGAAAGAAAGATAGATCCATGATGCGAATAATAACAACAATTTATCTAAGTGGAATATATTTGTATTTTAGGGTGTAAAATGGAGTGAGGTTCATATGATGTACTCAGTAGACAGCTACAGCATGCCCATCAACTTCAAGCTACCCTCATTGATCATCTCCTCAAGCATCTACAGGCATACCCAGGTTTCACTTTCCTTGGTAGTTTACACTTATTTCATCTTGCTATTATTTATCATTAAAAAGATGTTCTCTATTCTCAAGGAAAGAAAGTGAATAATGTAGAGCCCAATAGAAAACCGTCAGTCTTACAATCAGTAAAAAATGACATTCTTTGTGCAGAGAATTGGCTTCCTGGTATTATCAAAGGCACAGTCTTGTGTTTGATGTTTTAAATGTAAGATGATGTTGAAAACTGGCGTAATGATTCCTAATATGGGCTTGGTTAAAGCAACAACATTAATTGGAATTACGTCCTGTTACTACTAGTTTTTGTGAACAATCTACTTTCATCAGACACAAATCTTTAAAGACAACCACAGTTGGAAAATTTGACTGCATTATAAATACAATTCTGTTAAAATTCCATTCAGGGGTTCTTTTTTCACCAAACTACTTTAACCCTATTTATATTCATGGGTGAGGGATTTTTCATGCAACAATGACCCCACACAATCACTGTAGAATATTAAAAAATGTTTTTATTGAACTAAAATTAATAGTAAAATTTCAAGCTTCATGAATTTGGTTTTAATGTATTTTTTTTTCTGAGTAAACGGCTAAAATTGCATAAGTTAATTCCCTTAAATAAGTTATAGCACACTAGTTGCTGTGAGCAAGTCCAAGAGTCCAACAGTAATGGATGTAGTAAAAGCTTGTCAAGAACTTAGCCTGTTTTGGTATGTATGCATATTTTATGATGGAATGTGTAAATTTTATACTTATTTTCTAATTATTGTACAACATACTATGTACATCCTGTTTATCATATTATGTGCATATCCATGTAGCTATTGACAGAATAAACATATGTAGTGTTTAAAAATACACTATAAAAGTTTCAGTTTCATATGATGATATCACAACAACAAAAAATGCACATTAAAGGAAGACGATTTGAAAAACACAATATTGTTTACAATTGTGTAAATCATATGTTAATACAGAACCGGGTGAAGTATCATGATCCTCACTCAGTTAAGTAAATTTTGTATCACTTAATCTAAATTTTTCATAATCTTACATTTGCTGACTTATCAACTGCCTCATGATATCCCTCCATTCATGTTTGTTTATAATTATAATATTATATTTATTTATTGTATTTATGTATGAATAAGCCTCTGTGTACTGCAAATAGAGCAAATTGAGTTCTGACTCTGTGGCCATTCTTTACCAAATATTTACCCTTTCCAGTACTTCAGTATGTTCATCTAGGCTATGACATTCAATTATATTATTCCTTCTAAAATATCAAAGTAATAACTTTCATCTCATTGACTGAAGCTCACCCTCCGTCAATTAGCTAGCTAAAAAGGTAAGTTTGTCTTTTTTATCATTACACATCATTACTCAACATGCACTCTATGTATCTTACTCATGGTATTGTTAAGAGTATAATAAATTTATATTTTTGGCTTGTATTTATATATAAAAAATTATAGAAAAAAAAGAATAAGAATTCTTCTTACTCTTCAATAATGGGAATACTATAGTTATAGCAAAATATTAACAAAACATAAGTAAAAACAATGCGTTGTGAATATGTACTCTTTGATTTAATGAACTGTTTCATAATATTCAATGTTTCATAATATTCAATATAATGTTGTGGAGAATCAGAGGGTGAACTCTGATTACAGAATGTGCGTCTTTTTGCATCTCTGAATACATTTTAGTGCTCAAGCACAGAATGTGCGTATTTTTTTAACACAACCTCATAGGATGGATTACTATCACATTGTACATTATCCTTTCCAAGTGAAATGACTCCATAGGATGGATTAGGATCAACAGCTTCCAACGTCTATATATCACATTTACAAAGATTCAATTAATTGCTAGTATATTATTTGAAGTGAATTTAAAATTTCTTAATGAAATGAAATACCATAAAAAATTAAAGGGCCTAAGAAAACAAAGAATTAGCTACATATTCAATAATGTTGAAACCAGTCCACTCATAATAACTGATTGGAATGTAAAAGTAGTCAAACTCTGAGTTTGATTTTAAATGTTAAGTTGTCAAAGTGAATTAGCTAAAGCAAGTGAAGTAGAAAAAATAATCAGGTAATTATTATAAGCTCAAAAAAAGTGTAAATTAACAAGAATTATTGAAAATATCTCTGATTATTATTTCAATACTTTTTTAATTAATCCACTTTAAACTCTAATCATCACTATCCCTAAATGATATATAGGAGCTTGTGCTTATTGTGGACAAAACTATTAAGAATTGAAAAAATTCATTATGTAAAGCATTAACTTACATAGGTTGTGATTTGTATCATACTTGTTTCTAGTTGTATCAATAAACATTAATAACAATATACACATGTTAAAACTCACAAATGACTCGCTTGTCATTTTGTATGTTTTGTAAGATATCAATGGTTGTTGTCTTCAATACTCCTCCTACCTTATTTTCTGAAACACATCATTAATTATATAATTATTTACGATGAAAAAGTCTGAAACTTACTGTGAATTCAGAGACAGAACATAATAATCAAAACTATTGTTAGCACTACAACAATAGCTACGACTACAATTATGGGAACTATAATAGTAGTAGTAGTAGAACGTGTGACAGTTGAGCTTGTAATGCCTTGAGTGGTTGAGATAGTCTGTAGAATATAAGAATAATTAGTTGGTGATATGTAGAGTAGCTCTATCTAACCTGCAGAATGTAAATACTAATTCACTGAATTAGAGTTCAGTTGTGGTCTCACTGCATTATTGTTACTATTGACAGTTATAGAATTGTATGCACTGATATTAATAGACAGCAAGGTAAATTCCTTGGGAAAATGGCCCCTTTAATACTTTTGATGTTACTATCTACAGTGATGATGTAGTTACATCCTATATATTCACATCCCGGGACATAGTCACATGATTGTCTGATCCCACTTCCCTCTAGACATAATATTCTTATTCCCTGAATACAGCTTGTGGCTGACAAGAAAAGAGGTTACAAATTATAAGTTGAAAAAAATAACTACATTTCATACCAATAAACAAACACAAACATACACTCCTACTAAATCTTACCAAATGTTACTTCTTTAGATCTTCGTTCGGCAATCAGATTAGGTGATGTTATTGTAAACACTTAAGAATAGTTTGGAAACAAATTCCTAATCTGTAACAAGTTGTCTGATCAGCTAGAACTGGAAGAGATGATCGAGTATCATTAGTTAAGACAGACCTCACAACTAGCTCATATTGTTGGGTTTTACATTTATTGTAGTATTAAAATCCATAAGTTACATTCTAGCCAATTAGTGTGATTTCATCTCCTTATAGTGTGTATTTTATAGTTACTAATTCACCAACTGCTATGATAATAGGACCACTTTGTTGCACGGTAGTTGTAACATAAAATGATTGTAATTTTCTATTGCTGACTAAAATTCAGTAATCAGTGAAGAATTAAAAAGTACAGATACAAATAGCTATGTGAGTCTTATAATAGCTATGTGTTCTAATATCATAATTGTGTGTATATATATAATGTCAACTACTCAGATCAAATATATTTACTTTTATCGTTGCAAATCCTTAGCTACATGCAGCAAAAGATTGGGGGGAGGGAGGGGGTTCACAGCATGCAGATTATTACACCTTGTAAAAGTACCACCATTAAGCATTAATTTCTTGATTGATTGACTCATGAATTCAAATCAATTTCCAACACAATACAAAGCTAGGGGTTTGTTACTATTAATACCAAATGCAGTACTCAGTTTGTATTTACAACTGTCATGAGATATCAAGAAGAATTTTGATGGTCCTGATGAAAGTTAAGAATTTCATATTGATACATATCCTCAAAGACAAAACTAATAACATTGAACAAGCTGACATTGCAGGAATTCTTTGAAATAAATGAAAAAAATGGAAATGTTTGAAATAATTTGATAAATCCCATAAAATTATCACTATGGCATTACACTTTAATTTAGCTGTGTAAATGTTATTTACATGAAATATATAATTGGAAAATGGTTTTTCATGACAGTAAATTGGTGTTATGTAGATTATGCCCCCACCCCCCCCCAATCCCACACTTGTAAGCAACTTTCATTATCCATTCTGCTCAATTCATTTCAACTAAACAAAGTTATCCATTTATATCCACCTGCTTTGCCCATATGCTCTCAAGAACAATAAACACTTTCTCAGATTGTCTGAGCAAAGACTGAAGATTTAAACATTTTTATAGAGACGTGTTTAAGTTGGATATAAAATGGCTAGCGTATAATTTTTTTTCATTAAATTTCTCTGTGTGAATAAAAATAGTCCTCTTATAAACCTCCATGACATATTATACCTCGTGTAAAAGTGGGCACACAATTTGAAACCCCATTATCAAATAACTGCATAAGAACATACTATTGTATACTCGTTTGATTATAATTTGTAATAAATTTTTCCCTCAGCAGTTTAGACAGCTCTAATGCTTAGCTTCCTTATGTTTCTGTTTTCTCTGCTGGCCTACTAATTATAACTGTGGCTATTTCCTGCTATTCTGTGAGTACTATACCTCAAAGACTGCAACCATTAATTTTTGAGAGTGCTGCCAAACAAGAGTGCTCAACTTTTAAACTACCACACCAATTTTTCTTATTTTAATAATTATATCGCTTAAAAAAAACTAAAAAACACAAACATTAACTAGAAAAAATTAATGAAAATTATAACTAAACACAAATATTAACTAGAAAAATTTAATGAAATTTATAACTTGATGCTGGGATTACATAATATGATTATTATCAATCAGCACAAGCTTAGATTAGAACCTAATATTTTTATCTCTTCCATATTTTTTTGATTAAATTTACAGTCTTTGTCGTCATTTGAGTTTTAATAAACGTCACCAGCACATAGTTAATTAATCAGCTCTATTGCAACAAAAGTATCATGCATTCAAAATCATGTAATAGCCTTTATAGTTCTCTACGGAAAAAGAAAAGGAGAATCTGGTGTCGTGGACTAGCTAGTCTGACAAAAATAACATAACTGATGATTGAAAACCAAGATAACCTGCACACCATAATAATATTCCCTTTATTTTTTAGCCTGAAATCTCCACAAGTCCATCTTTTTTTTAATATATTCATTTGTTTCATGATTTTATAAGAGGTGATTTGACTTATTGAACTATTAATAAAAACACAAATTCAACTTATCCTCCTTTTTTTCCGTTAGTTAGTCATACATGAGTAGCTGTAAACCTAAAAAAAGAGAAAATAGATTAGGCTTGTAAAAACTACACAGTTTTAATTAGAGCTTATAATTATATCAGTCATAGTGTATGTTAATACAGGTAGTACTTAATAGTGAATGAGCTTGTCATGGAAATACTTAAATGTAGCTTGAGTGAAACCCAGAAAGATATTCACCATAAAACAGGCCAAATAGTCAAGCATCATCTCCAATAATGGTCTCCATTAACAGTCCCACAGGTACTCATCCAGGGACATCCTCTACTCTATCTCATCTACAGACTCCCATACAGACAGCAAGATTGATTTTTGCTTCACCGCGTATAATAACCTACCGTTTTTGCGCCCTAAGCGTAAAATGCCCTAGTGTATTATGTATGCTCTAGTGTATTATGTATCCCCGTGCCAAAATTCCTAAGGAAATCATGCATCCCTCCAGAATATTTTGCATCCCTCTGGAAATTTTGCATCCGTTCTTGACTCCACGTGTTTGCAACTCAGTAGTGTTTATTGAGAAGTTGGCGTGGAGGAAGACTCTGAAAATGAGCGAATAATATGAGAATTTAGAAAATATCTCACGATGGAGCATACTTTTAAGACTAAGACAAAGCCCATAAAGCAATAGTCAGAAGATCAAAGAAGTTGAACTTCAGGATGGAACTTTAATGTACAAAGATAGCTAAGATGGTAACAATTTTCTTATACAAGTCAATAATCTTTGACCTAGCTACTTTGTAAACTTCCCCACTTGCAGGTTATATATAATTTATGGTTTCACTACAAAAGTGTTAAAATTACATGCAAATATAAAACTCTTTTCACTGTGCATATGTACCATCCTCTTGGATTCACAACTTGTAGTGAAATGCAGCGTAATAGTTTTAACTCTGTTGAATTTAACAACAATTATAAGTATAGCTATATTGACAACAAGATGAAGAAAATACAATGCAAGTGAAAAATTTCTATAATCAATATCTAAAGGTATGGATAGCAAGGCTATTATTACCTTTAGCTGTAAGCATCACTAATTAAATATAGATGATGTACTTGGTACTTTTGAAACTACAGATTGCTGTTATATCAACTGATAAAAATAATTTAGTCAAGTTCTGGTTTTATTCTAATGTATTCAATTTATATCATCTCTTTCTCAACCTGAATTAATACACTTCAATTCAGGTTCAATACAAAACATAATTAAACTTGGTCACAAAAATTACACAATGTCATAATTTTAATATTAGCTAAAGTAGTTGTGTAATAGTAGATATTTTTAAGGCATATTAACAATCAGTCCTGCACCTCTAAGGTTATGTTAATAGCTAAAATAGTATACTGCTTCTGTAGCAAGAAGTAACCAGAAATATATCTGCTGGACTATAATGAATACTATATTATAGGTATTACATAGATTATGCAGTAGTAATTGTCTCATAGAGACCCATTCTATCTTCTGATGTGTTGCTGCATATCAATTGAAATATATAATTTGTCACTGCCAGCTATACAACACTTACATGCAAATGGAATAATAAGGTGTCTCATGATATTATTTTTACAAGACCTTTCTAAAAATCTGCCTGTCTATACAAGTCTAAAAGTTGCCATAAACAGCAAAAATACTGGATAATTATGTTCCAGCATAAATATCAACCTTTTAGTTGCTATAATTATAACGCTGTTCTTTCACCTGTGGCTACTCCAGGGGAGGAAGGGGTGCATTATTTCCCACGAGGGTTACAAAATATTCTAGGATATTTTACTCGGGAAATCTGTATTTCCTGGGATGCAGAATTTCCTGTAACACCAGCTCAGACGGACTAGGTTATATTGAAGCATTATTCAGACGATGATGTGCGTATTCATCATCAAGTTGTGTCAGGCTGGTAAAGCATCGTCATTGACTCGGATGCCGACAACAGACCACGACAGACGGCGAGTATTATTCGAGTCAGGGTCAAGAGAAGTGAGAAAAACGTGAACTGAGGGTATAAAAATCATCTCTTATGCTACTCCATCCCAATCTGCAATAAGTTAGTGCATCTATCGTCACTGTCAAATCATTCACGCTTGTTATAACACTGCCTGAAAAGTGTCCTTTGACAACCATAACAAAATCGTAAATTAGTGTAAAAATGTGTTGATAACTATAATAGTTAAACTTTACAGCCTTGTAATTTTTTCTTGTTAATTATAACTATCAAGACAGATTACGGTTTTGTTACGGTTGTAAATGTAACCTGAACATATTTTGGCCCCTAAATCCCTGAAAGATGAGCTTGTTCCTGAACAGAAACCTTGAATACAATTTGTAATTCTAGACATTATAGATCACGGACGTCAAAAACCCCTTACCAATCATTCAAAGCTCTACTCCCCCTCCCCCTTTCTAAATTTATGAGTATCCCAGCGATATATTTTTTTGTACGATCTAATTAAATTGGGTGCGTGCTGAGAACTCGCTACTAACGTGGACTTGTTGGTTGTGAAAGTATGTCTGTGTTTTGGATTCTTTTTTCTGTGACCTTGAACGTCTTAGACAGAGTTCACTCCCAAGGTACGTCTCTAGTGTTGGTAGCTAGGCTATTAGCTGTGACCCCTGTACTTTATATCTATTAATGCTGGCAGGAGTGACATACAATTAAGTAAGCATTTGCTAGCAGTAATTGTAGAGTGCTTGGAGCATGTTCAGATTCTTAACACTGAGCATCTGGATGATGCATTAAGATTGACTACCTTGTTTCCTCATTAGAATTTGTAGATTTGCTAAAACTTATTGTTTCTACCACTGAACAAAGTAGAGAGTAAGTCATCATGCTGCTTATATAAAAAAAAATTCTGCCACTGAAGATGGGTAAATTATTGACATAAGAATAATAAACATTCATAAGTAGCCTTGCCCAATTGTACAAATGTGTTTACCTATTACTCTATTATTTGTTGCTGCTTAGTTTCTGCTATTATTATCTAAACTCTACCTACTATTCCCATGAGTTTACCCATTATTATGTAAAGGGTAAATGTACAAACACTTGACCAAACCGATAGTTCATTCTTCCATCATTTAATCAGAGTGTTGCTACTGGCAAGCAACTGAGTCTGTCTTGTGAATCCTGTGAACTTTAGACCTATCACTCTAAAGCATGTTAAATTGCATGGACTCTGACTAATGTCTCCACCCACTTCCTCTCAAATTAATATTCTGCTATGCTTGAGCAGGCAAGCCTATTCATGACTGTATACATAAGTTATTATGAATTCAAGCATTTGATTGAGGGAATGAGGTCTGAAAATACATTAAAACCTAAATATATTGTTTATCAATCAAATAGTTTCATTATTAATTATTTTGAATTAAACTTGCAGTTACTCTGCAACCAAGTGGTCCTATTATCATAGCAGTGGGTCAATCAACAACTATAAACTGCATGCTAGGAGATGGTATCACATTCCTTGTCTGGAGTGTACAATTTATGGATCTTAATACTTCAGTAAGTGTAAAACCCAACAATTCTCCATTGCCAGGAGTGACTGCAGTCGCACAATCTGGATTATCTATGCTGACTCTAAACACTTCAAATACAAGTATTACATCAGTTACTTGTGTTGGTGCTCAATTTTCTGCTATTACCACATTATTTGAACCTAGAGTGTGTGTAACGATTTATGGTAAGTTGACTTTTTGAGCACTTCAAGATTTGATTTTGAAATGATGAAATCCATTTCATACTAGAAGTTTTTGTTTGAAAAAGTGATCATAACAACTCAACATGAAATGGTATAAAAATAAAAGTTTGGTGATTGGAGTAGTTATGCCCAGTGATGCTGTCAATTTACTAATGTTGGCGAGCTTTCCTCAATTAAACCAGCTTGAAATCCCTCTCATAGTCCCTGATTTATTGATTATAAAGGTGGTTGAGGATCAAGGACAAATTCAACTACTGCCTCATTATTTTTTCTCTTCCTATGATTCATAACACAAATGAATTAGCACCATATGTATGATATCCCTTACATACTTTCACCTTCTTCCCTAAGACAAATGCTCTGGGTGACATTGACACTCTTGTCTGCTCGGCATTTGGCAGCAAGGAGCTCAGCTTTATATACTTAGCAGAATTGTATGCTCCATTCATAGAAAATTATGAGTTTATCTGATATTATGTTAAGAAGAAAATAACAAAGATATTGATAATTATATTTAGTTAACCAATTACTATCAAGATTAACGAGACCCCTGTTTCCATTTTCTGATGAACATATTATTGTTTCTAATGCTAATGAGCTAACTCTGAGAAAATTGCCATAGCTTTAAAGAGTAGTCACTGTTACTGTTTCGAGTGTGCAATGCACGTGATTTATATAAGAAAGATATGTTCAGTGAGAAGTATATCATAAAATTCACTTTTGACGTTCATCATGTAATGGAAGCTATCAAGGTTTCTCCCTTAATTTGTATAATCTTATGTTTTGTTTTGTTTTTGTTTAACTTGCATTAACCCAGTTAATGTAATCATATTTCACAGGTGTACCAGATCCTCCTATGAATCTCTCTTTACAACTTGTAGCAACTGAAGTAGAAGTCTCGTGGGAGTATAGAATAATTCAATCTGTTACAGTTACTTTCAATTTAAGTCTAACATTTTCACAATCAAGTGTCCTGGAAGAAATGACAAAAAACGTTACAGATATGCAAAATATTACCTTCACTTTGCTAGGCATCAGGTCATGTGACCCATACAGATTGTGTATAGCAGGTAGAAACACAGTAGGTCAAGGAGAAGACTCTTGTACTGTAGGAAGTCTACCTTATATACCGACACTTGATAGGATTCAATATTCATTGTCTAAACATAATGGAAATTTTGCATTAACAGTCATGATAATGGTAAGTGCATACATACTAAATGAAATTTACTTTTACAAAACATTTTTTTAGATGCCTAAAGAGTGTCACAACAGTGAACAGAGATATGAGCTAGTTGTGAGGTCTGTGTTAACTAATGATACTCGATCCTCTTTTCCAGTTCTAGCTGATCTGATGACTATGTTACACATTGGGAATTTATTAGAAAGTAATTCTTATGTGTTTACAATAACATCACTTAATCTGATTGGAGAAGGAAGATCAGAAGATATATCATTTTGTAAGTTTTAGTCGCAGTGTAAGTTTGTGTTAATTTATTGGTATGAACTAAAATACTTTTATACTTCTTATTAGATAGTCATAAAAATTTATAACATATTTCTTATTAGCTACAAGCTGTATTCATGGAGTAAGAATTTGCTCACTAGAGGGAGGTGGGTTCAGAGTGTCATGTCACTATGACCCTGGATGTGAAGATATAGGATGCAATTACATCATCAGTGGTGATAATAACATCACAGATATCGATGGGACTATTTCTTCTAATGGGTTCTTATTATTGTCTATTAATATCAGTTTATACAATTCTATAACAGTTAATAATAGTAATAGTAATACAGTGAGGCAACAACTGAACTTCAATTCAGTGAAATTGTGTTTACATTCAACAGGTTAGTACTAGAGATACTTTGTATCACCAACTAATTATTCTTATATTCTACAGACTCTACCTCATCCACTCAAGGCAATACAACATATACTGTCACACCTTCTAACACTACTACCATTATTGTTACTGTAATTGTAAGCGTAACTATTATTGCTGTGTTAACAATTGCTTTGATTATTTTGTTCTGTCTCTGCATTAATAGTAAGTTTTCAGATTTTTTCTCGTATATATTATAATATTAATGATGTGTTTCAGAAAATAATGTAGGAAAAGTTTCGAAAAAAACAACCACTGATGTCTTACAAAACATACAAAATGACAAGTAAGTTCTTTGTTTATTTTCACATGAATATATTACTTATGCTTGTTGATACCAGAAACAAGAATGATGCAGATCAAAACCTAAATGTAAGTTAATACTTTACATAATGTGTTTCAATTCTTAATTATCTTTCCACAATATGCACTTGTTTCGTTATCATGATATTTTCATTTGTGACATAGACGACAAGAATTTAAAATGGATTAATTAAAAAATGTAATGAAATAAATACGTCTAAAAATGTTTTTACTGAGTTAAAATATGACACAAAGTGTTATTATTGTTAATTTATCATTAGAATTAATATTTTAATTCAGAGATATCTTTGTTGTATATGAGTGTTGCCAATTATTCTTGTTAATTTCCACATTTCTGACCTTAACTAAATTAAACTCAGAGTTTGAACACTTTGTAAATTCTTATCAAATACTTGTTAGTCTGAGTGAACGGGTTTCTACATTATTGGGAGATAAGCTATAACTTAAGAGATTTAGCTTAATAGCAAATTTTTCGTTTTTATTGGCGCTTAAATTTTTTATTGTACTTCATTTCGTTAAGGTATTTTAAATGCACTTCACATAAGCTACCAATTAATTGAAACTTTGTTAATGTGGTATAGACTTTTGTAGCTGTTGATGCTAATCCATCATATGGAGTCATTTCACTTGGAAAAGATAATGTACAATGTGATAGTAATCCATCCTATGAGGTTGTGTTAATAAAAGGCACATATTTTGTGCAGAGTTCAACCTCTTATCCTCCACAACAAAATATTGAACATTATGAAACAGTTCATTAAATATTAAAACTACATCCTTCACACTACATTGTGTTACAATTTATATTTTGTTAATATTTATGTTTCAGAGGTACAATACTACATCACCAAATCTAGAATGTAAACTAATGTTTAATACCCAGTACTAGTAAATAATTCTGTCTATATTCTGCATTATTATAGAATGTAAAAAAAACTCAACTTACATCTATTTCATAAATTCAAGGTTAACTTGGAGAAAGGTGTGTGTGTGTATAAGGATAGTGTTATATACACAAACATGACCAATAATATTACTATACATGGCTAGTTTTGCATACATTATTTTGGCTTATTACAGACACTACTTTTGATGATTAGAGAGAAGAATTTTTCTGCTGCTACCAGGTACTACTTAGGCTGTCATAAATAGAAAGTGACTTCTTACAGTTCTTGTATAAAAATACGTCAGCTGCCAATATAGAAATGAGAACAAATGAATTGGAACACACAGCTTAAAAGTGGCATGCTTCTAATTTACACATTCCATCATAAGATATGCATACATACCAATACAGGTATAAAGACAACAACAGTAGGAAAATTTGACTGCATTATATATACAATTCTGCACTGTTAAAAATGAAGTGTTCCGGTAACACTGCAAGGAGCGTTCCCAGGAGAGGGAGGAATTTATGCCCCACCCATGTTTCCTGAACACTGCACAGAGGGTTATAATATAACACTCTGAGAGGTGTTTGGACAACATCTTTAGCAGAGTT
>WLWI01001566.1_pt1 | contig 19820 bp, 7 predicted proteins | sample 6701501 | NCBI WGS metagenome assembly WLWI01 (sample SAMN12718690, study PRJNA515312) | sponge metagenome | isolation source: marine sponge | host: Mycale hentscheli | place: New Zealand: South Island, Marlborough, Capsize Point | collected 2014-11-01
AACAGACAGGATCACCAGCCAGAACAGACAGGATCACCAGCCAGAACAGACAGGATCACCAGCCAGAACAGACAGGATCACCAGCCAGAACAGACAGGATCACCAGCCAGAACAGACAGGATCACCAACCAGAACAGACAGGATCACCAACCAGAACAGACAGGATCACCAGCTAGGACAGACAGGATCACCAGCCAGAACAGACATGATCACCAGCCAGGACAGACAGGATCACCAGCCAGAACAGACAGGATCACCAACCAGAACAGACAGGATCACCAACCAGAACAGACAGGATCACCAGCTAGGACAGACATGATCACCAGCCAGAACAGACAGGATCACCAGCCAGAACAGACAGAATCACCAGCCAGAATCAACAGGATCACCAACCAGAACAGACAGGATCACCAACCAGAACAGACAAGATCACCAACCAGAACAGACAGGATCACCAGCCAGGACAGACAGGGTCACCAGCCAGAACCTACAGGATCACCAGCCAGAATCGACAGGATCACCAGCCAGGACAGGATTACCAGCCAGAACAGACAGGATCACCAGCCAGAACAGACAGGATCACCAGCCAGAACAGACAGGATCACCAGCCAGAAACGACAGGATCACCAGCCAGGACAGACAGGATCACCAGCCAGGACAGGATTACCAGCCAGAACAGACAGGATTACCAGCCAGAACAGACAGGATCATCACCAGCCAGAACAGACAGGATCACCAGCCAGAACCTACAGGATCACCAGCCAGGACAAGATTACCAGCCAGAACAGACAGGATCACCAGCCAGAACAGACAGGATCACCAACCAGAACAGACAGGATCACCAGCCAGAACAGACAGGGTCACCAGCCAGAACCTACAGGATCACCTGCCAGAATCGACAGGATCACCAGCCAGGACAGGATTACCAGCCAGAACAGACAGGATCACCAGCCAGAACAGACAGGATTACCAGCCAGAACAGACAGGATCACCAACCAGAACAGACAGGATCACCAGCCAGAACAGACAGGATCACCAGCTAGAATTGACAGGATCACTAGCCAGAATCAACAGGATCACCAGCCGAAACAGGATCACCAGTCCAGCTGGGTACTGAGTAGTGCAGAGGACCACACCATCCTTCTGAGGCATGTGTCTTAGGAGGAGTGGGGAAAACCTGAATAGCATCAGAATAAACTAAGTTGCATAATACAAATCAGAGATGGTAAACAAGATTAGAGTAGCTATCTAACAAATTTTGTGATCCATAAAACGTTTACACTCTATTTATAAAAATTTGAAAATTTGGGAGAGCATTCAATATGTCATCATTTGTAAATGTATTCACATGTTAGAAGCTAGCATTGTTGATAGCAGATACGGTATTCTGAAACAGAAATAATACTATAGAAGTTATCACAACACTGATTACACGGTTATTACTCAGTGGATAACCACTTCAGGCAAGTAGGACTCGATACCAGTGCTTTGTTTGATATTCTTGAGGTAATAATCTCATTGGCTTTGAAAGAAAAAAAAAAAGATTTACAGAGTATATATACTTTGTGGAAGGCATAATTACTGGAGTATGAGTCTCAATTGGTTGTGGTTGCTGATCAGTCTGGGGACAAAACTTACAGGTATGTATATATTTTTGTGGAATCCTGCATTGAAGTGATCTCCACTATTGCATAATAAAATTTATCATTGCATAGCCTTATGTTATTAAGTTAAAGCAAACTTTCGAAGTATTAAGTTACTGGATTTTTTTCATTTCCTATTTGAAGCAGTCATGACTACATAACTATCTTAAATTTGTGACTCACTTGTAGCTCTTAAACATATCACATTTATTTATCTTGAACTCCTAGCTTCAGCAGAAACTCAACAGAAATGCAATACTTCAGATAAAAGTGTGCTGTATACACCAGACCATACTCTAGTATGGAATGGCATTGCTCAGCAAGGAACAGTTAAGCAAGTATGGAATAGTTTTCCTTATTATATATTAAAAATTAATCCAACAAAATGCTTTGGAAAAATTGAAATCCAAATATGCTATACTACATCAAACAATACAGACCAGTATGATGCTGTGACGTTCACTTGGTATAAAAAAATAGAGAATGGACAACTATTTCAAAGAAAGTCGTGGATACAGCACAGCATTGAAAAACCTGATGAAAATTGTACTGAAGACAACAATGGAAACATTACATGCTGCCCAAGATTTCCTGCAGGTGATGAGCAATTTGAAAGAGATATCTCTGAATATATTGGCATATATGCTTCATCTAATGATGAAAACTTTAAGTTGCTGAGACTCGGTCCTAAAAGACGAATGAACACATGTACAATAAAATTAAAAAAGTGGAAAGAAATTAAAGACAATCCTAGCATCAACATCAGTGCAGACTGCATTAAAAATAACACTGAGACATTTTTCCCGCTACTACTAAGAATGTGGATTCGTGAGTTGTTCATAATGCAGATTTGTGTCTTAATTTTTTTCTTTTATTTTGTTTCATATACGCGTACAATACTTATTACATGAGTCAGAGTGTGACAGGAAATATCTCATGAGCACTCTAATTTATTTCAAAGCCTGGGAGTAAAATATCTTGCCATATCACTATGATCAGTGTAATAGGTGGTTTATTCTACCCTAGATATCTTCACTGCACTATAGGACTGGTAACTCAGTGCTCCCCACACCCCCAGCTGATATTTTAGTAGCTGCCCTAACCTGGTTAGGTATGTAGGCTACACCAGAGAAAGGTAGCTATAAAAAATCAGGAAAACTGGTAAGCTAGGCAGGTTGCTGTAACTATTATGGGTAATGAGCTTGTGAAATATCGAAATATATCTTGAGTTTTTCACTACCTAAAAATAACATTGTGAAGATATCTAGGATAGGACAATAAACTCATTGAATACTTTGAACTTCAAAAAAATCATTTGATTTCAGCGTTGTATTTATTATTTTCCATCAATAGGGAAAAAATAATAAATATTATTAAATTTTGGTAGTAGTAATAACTTCAAAGTACAAATAGAGTCACCAATATATTATTTTCATAATTGTATGTATGTTATCATTAGTGTATTTATAAACCAATTTCAAACACTAGATCATTCTGATGCTGATGATAAGTTTATGGAGAAATTAAAACTTGGCCTCTCCATTAGCGGAGGAATACTTGCATTTGTTATTATCACGGGAATTATAATATTGATCACATGGTGTCTCTCTGCAAACTATCAAAAGAGAATATCTCCTTCACCTCAAGGCCATGTTACATTGATAGAAGAAAGTAAGCCTTTGTATAATGTATAAACTGAAATGCTTCTCTTTCATTTCTTATTTGTATGATAACATGAAATCTTAACAGGATGATGTAGATGATTTGCTGCACATATTAATTAACAGAAATCCTAGTACCCTATCCACCTATAATAACAACTAATAATATTAATAACAATAGGAAGAATAATAACTAATATTAATAATAATAACAACAACAACAACAATAATAATAATAGTAATAATAATAATAATAATAATAATAATAATTTATACCGTAATTGCTGTGGTAACAGCCACAGATTAAAAAATCTTATTCCCCTGTGTTATTCCCCTCCAATCTCCTGTGGAAAAAATCAAACTGTACAAAGAACTGACACAGAGAATTATTTATTGGAGTATAAAGTCTGAGCCTCACTAAATATCATCATTCAATCACTTCTGTTTTTGCTGAAGGTGGCAGAAGAGGAACGAAATGCACTTATCTTATAGTTGGTGTTTTGGAATGACCCTCACTGCATTACTGCATTCACTGGCCCTCAAAACAACAACATCTGATCTTTTTATTTGGTCATTTGCTCTGTTCAAAATGGTAACTATGGTATAAAATAGTTAAACCACGTAGATAACGGCCCTCTTCCTAGGGCTCTGCCTCCTTCCGGCTCGGGACAGTTATCAGCACTAATTCCTCAAACCTATGGTTTAATTAGTACATATAATTTTGCAGAGCATAGGTATTTTTAATACATGTAAAACTAAATGCTGTATGCTATATTAAATTATTATTATTAGCTAATTTCTTATTTTTACTAGAAAATTCAGTTTTGAAACCTGGAATATCAAATGTTGTATATGAAAAAGTAAGTAAAATATATTATCAAAAATTCAACACTAAAATTGTTACCATTAATTAGGAGTTTACTGTGAAGTATAATAAGATGGAGTCCGATAAACTGAATCAAGATCAAGAGGTAAGGTGCAGTAATTCACTTAAAAATTGTATTAAGTGATTCCATTACTTGTTAGTTTTCATACATGCATGTGTGTTTCAGTGGTATTTTCAATGTGAAGAAACAACATGTTGAGAGTAACTTTGTTCTCTAAAGTTTACTACAAAAGTCCTAATGGGAGTTATAGTTAGTAAACTTAACATTCACTTCTTGAAGTAACAATGACTTGATTTGATAATTAAAACGATGTTATTTTTTGTGGTCTTTATGATAGGAGACATACTTAGATGACAGTAACTATGTTATTCCTCCATTTGAAGAGGAGGCACTATATTCTGTGCTGGAAAAAAACATGGAGTACATACTGAGGACTTCAGTGAAGTAAGACAGCTGCCAATTAGTCTAAGTTGGAGACCAAATTAATACCTAGTATTGTACTCCATTTTTCAGTTGATACTCCCTAATTTACACCTTACCTCACTCCAAACACACACACACAGAAGGCTAGCTGTGAATGCAATATATACAAATTCAAAACCGTAGTGTAATACTGCATTCATACACTGAAAGAGTTAGTTTATATAATTTTTTCCATTGTCTATGTCCCACAATTACAAATGGCGGATTGAGATAGCTACTACTGTATTATGAGTTACTGTTTAATTTAAAGGTGTTCCTCTATCATTGGATCAGGGCAATTTGGAAATGTTTATAATGGAGTCTGGTCCTGCCGCAACAGAGAAATCAATGTTGCCATAAAAACTCTAAGGAGTAGCTGTACTGATGAAGACAGAGTGAAGTTTCTTCAGGAGGCAGCCATCATGGGCCAGTTCAACGACCCCAATGTAGTAACTCTTTATGGAGTAGTCACTGCAGGGGAACCTGTGAGTTTCTCTACTGCAAACTGAAACCAAAGTAATGAAGCACCAAAGGTGCGAACCCTCAGCGCTATTAAACACTACCTAGCTATTGCAATAAATAATCTCCTCCAAAAGAACAAGCAATCTGTTAGCTATTTTAATGAGGCATCAAAATAGTTAGACCAATGAAAATGGTACATGGAAACGCTGTCTTCATAAGAGAAGAAGCTAAACTAGCCAGAAACACGTGACGCTAGGGGGCGCTGCCCATAAAAGCTGGTACTTACCGCGGAGCTGAAAGCTTCGCGTTTTCTCAACGATAAGCCCGAAATTTAAAAAAAGGAGCACAATAAAAGGTCCTAAATCTTCGTCCTGAGTAATTTCATACCTAAATCAACTGTTAATTGTCAGGATTCTCCAAAATCAGAGTGTAACAGACAGACAGACAAACAGACAGACAAACAGACAGGACGACTACTATAACTCTCTCGCGCATGCGCGCTGAGGGTTAATGAGTATGAAACATATTTATCCCACTAATGGAGATGAGATACACTAACTAGCTAGTAACTTCATAATTTATACTTTAATTACATTTTACTTGCATGTTAATACAAGCATATTTTAGTGGACAGAACTCCTCATGAGGATGTAATGAGCCTATCCATCCCAAAACAATATGACAGAGATCAAGTTGTATAAGTATACATACATATATACATACTACATGTGTGCATGAGTAAGTGAGTGTGTGCGTGCGAGCATACAAACAAACATACATACATACATACAAACAAACATACATACATACATACATACATATATACATACATACATACATACATACATACATATATACATACATACATACATACATACATACATAATACTGTATACATACATACATACATGCATACTTTCATGCTCATTCACACACACACGCACACATTAGTGGTGTGCTTCAGCACAAATGGTGGCCGAGCTCGCCTAGATATACAGCCCATAGCATAATTTATGTAGTTGTTGAAATTGAAATATTCTAGCTTGACATACTACATATTTACATTGTAATGTAAATAATGTAGAGCCAACAATGTTGTACAGTTTAAGTGACCATCCCAATTTCAAAATGAAAATAACACAGAGCTTTAACTAGTTTATAGATTATCAATGTTGATATCTAGACGTTGTTTCCGATTTTTGTATTATTATATGGTGTTTTATTTCTTGCTATTCCATGATGTGGTGCTGTGATGTACTGTGAACAAAAAATTGTCAGAAAAGCATGTTGGGCTTTCTAAAATGCAAGACCCCAATGGTGTGATGGGGCGTGTAAGAGACTGCCAAAGGTAGGTTACTGCCACCAGAGCTGCCTGGGCTTCTGCACATTTTAAAATCTGCTGGACCAAGCAAAGAATTATAGGCCTTCCTCTTGGAAGAGTTCTCAGAATGATTTATAATTCTTGCAGCACTCAATACAGACAATTGAGAAAACTCAAAATGAACAGACTATATGTAATGAACTAGCTAGATGTGTTGAACATGTGAAACAGAAATATGAATACACAAGTGGGAATTACATAACCACAGAGAGTGAGGTGGGGAAGGTGAATGGAGTCAATAGAATAAAGAAAAATTTAGAAAGGGTACTAATGGAGTTACAAGTTAAGTTAATTGAGCAAGTGAACAAATAAATTAAGGAAGTAGTAAGTAATTAAAAATAGTTCTATAGTTTGCAGAATGTGGTGAGGTATTCACCACAACCATCCCAATTACAAACCAAAACAACAACAACAATGATAACAGTTTGTAACTCAACACTAGTAATCATCCATTAACAATTTATTTCATTCTTGTTCTGAAGTCCTTATTCACTTCATTGTTACTGTTACTTCTGTTCTATACCAACTCAAGAGTATTTGTATGATTTTATTCTTCAGATACTGTTAGTACTGGAGCTCTTGTCCAATGGAGACTTGCTGAATCATTTGAAAAACTCCTTTTTGGGCAAAAATGGAAGCAAACTTTCAGATCCGCACACATTTCTTAGCTACTGTCGACAAATTGTATCGGGCATGACCCATTTGTCTAGCAAGCATTTTGTTCATAGAGACTTGGCAGCTAGAAACATCCTTGTGTCTCACCAAGGAATATGTAAGGTAAGCTCATTTCTAGTGGAGTTCAAATAGCTATCCACAAGTGTATCTGTGTGCAGGTGGCAGATTTTGGTATGGCCCGAGATCTTATGTATGTTGATTTTAGTTCTTCAAGTGGTGAAATGATACCTGTTCGGTGGACGGCTCCTGAAGTAAGCTAGAGATTTGTAGCAAAGAAAAATGTAATCATAATTGTTGGAAGTTAATTTTGTTAGTTTGTTTGATTGTGTGAGCTTGTTTTTTTTTTGTTTGTTTGTTGTTGTTTTTTTGTTTTGTTTTTTTGATGTTTTTTTTTAAATCTCTTTGTTAGTTAGCTGTGGGTTCATCTCTTCATTGCTTATTTGGCTTGTTTGATGCTTATTTTGGTTTGGTTTTGTTTGCTTGTTGTTGTTTTTTTTATGTATTTATTTAATTATTGTGTAAATTTGCTTGTTTGCTTCTCAGCAATGTATTTATCCCAGTATTGTTTTAATTACTTAATTATGTTTTATTAATTTCGGCATGTGTTATTTATGCATCATTTTTCAATCATTCTTTCATTGTACTCTCGGTCAGTCAGTCAGTCAGCTAGCAGTCAGTCGGTCGGTCAGTCAGTCAGTCAGTCAGTCAGCCAGTCAGTCAGTCAGTCAGTCAGTCGGTCAGTCAATCAGTCAATCGGTCAGTCAGTCAGTCAGTCAGTCAGTCTGTCAGTCAGTCAGTCTGTCAGTCAGTCAGTCAGTCAGTCAGTTCCTCTATCCATTCGTCAGTCAGTCAGTCAGTCAGTCAGTCAGTCATCAGTCAGTCAGTGAGATAGCCAGCCAGCTAGCCAGTCAATCAGTTTATCAGTCACTAGATATTAGATATTATTGTTTTAACTATGTCAGGCCATACATTACAAGCAGTATTCTACAGCCAGTGATGTTTGGAGCTTTGGCATTGTGATGTATGAAATTTGGAGTGTAGGACAGAAGCCCTTCAGTGAATTGGGAAATTCTAAGGTTTGTACTACAAAATGAAGCAAGTGGCATCATACTTCTACACACCTTATATACATATTATTGTACACTAGCATATTATACTAGCTACCACCAAATCCAACCAATTTTTTTTTCCAATTAAATCATGGCTTCACTTGGCAATCTCAGCTTTCTATGATTTTTTTTTCTCACTGCCCAGTCGGAGTAATAACCTAGCCTTCTCTGTGAGGAATGTCAGTATAATATTAACATAATAACTATTGAATCCAAGTCTGCCAAAGTACTTTAACTGTAGCACTTCCCTATTCCCTCTGACAGATACCACAACAACTTTCTAATGTGAGCATGCTCAAAACTTTGGGTATTACTACATAACCTTTTTAACTAGTAAAAACAGTAACTCCAAAGTTAAAGTAAGGGTAGGAAATCATTCATTTCTATAATTTTTAGCATGTAATTAACTTCAAACTGCTTGAATGGACTCCTTGTGTAGGTAATTAAAATGATAGACTCAGGATATCGACTTCTTCCTCCACCCGAGTGCCCTGAGAAGATTTACACTCTCATGATGGACTGCTGGTAAGAGAAAGTTAGAAACGTTCAATTTTACTTTCATGTAACAGAAGTTCTAATGCAGGCTCTCTGATCCCACTGAAAGGCCTTCGTTCATTGAATTAAAAGATGAATTATCTCTATCTGATTCCACATTACTGAAGAAGGAAGATGGAACTCTGGGATGCAATTCTGTCCTGTTCACACAAGATGGATTTATGGTTGAAAAGAAAGACTAAAAGAGCATAATTATTAGCTATGATACATAATTTATTAAACTAACTTTCTGAGATGTTTATATTTTGTTGATTGTTCCTATCCACTAATAATGGAATATTACCAGGAGGTGTGAGTCATTCTGTTGTTTAATTTTGCTATTAATATTTCAATATTTGTGTGGCTTGTGTTTCTTATCAAAATACAGTGAGAGCATTTACCAGTTTATAGATTATTAATGTGATATTTTGGCAGACAGCACACGGTTTAAAATGTTTGTTTAACAATCAACTACATGTGTGTGTGTGTGTTTGTGTGCGTGTGTGTTTGTGTGTGTGTGTGTGTGTGTGTGTGTGTGTGTGTATCATTATTATTCATGGGTGTCTCATCCAATTGGATATTGGGTGGGTCACTATTTGAGGGTTTATGAGCTTTATGATGTAATTGAAACTTCACCAGTCTTGCTTAGTGAACTGCAATAATATATATATATATATTGTTATAGTTTTTAGCCGGGTCCTATAAGTATACTATTATTATACAATCACTTCACAGCTTCTTTCTTATTGTACATTAATAATGTACTATCTCCCTTCATAAGCAACACAGAATGTATGGCTGTCACCAGCATCAAAGCAGGTCCACTTGCTTAGTATACCCTAGAGCTCTGCTACAATGACATATGGCAACCAGGGGCAATAGAAATAACAAGAACTTCTAAAGCTAGCTAAATTCCTCACAAAAATAATTTTCCAGAAAAAGAATAAAGAGAGAGAGAGAGAGTTGAAAGTAAGACTATGGTAGTATTGCATAGCAATACCGGTTAACTGCAGAGAATTATAAACAAGCGGCGAATAGTTTACAAATTGAACTTCACCGTGGACAACATAAAGGAGGATGGGACGGTCTGCCCCCGGAACTTGGCTGAGTCATCGTGTGATGGTTTTTGCGGGGAGTGATGCCTGCGGGGTTTCGTGGGCTTTGCGCGACCGAGACGCAACCAAAGCGGAGTTAACTAGCTATTATAGGCCAACTATTGATTTTGTAACCCTTGCAGCTTCTCGACCTCCTCGGGCATGAGAATATGGAAGTAATAAAGTGCTTTGTTCTAGTTTGGGCTCTTCAAACAGCAAGTTCCAATGCCCTTTGTCTAAATATCTTCATCAATAGCTCTTGCCCTGGTGAAGCATGCAATATTTATTTTTCTTGCTTCTCCCTGATGGACAGCCATGAATGTGACCATGAAGATAACTGTATACTTTGGACAAGTGATAAAGTAATTGAATCTGGGATGTTGTTGGAAATATCATATGAAGAGCCAAAACAGGTAAAAGTATTATTATTATATTATTATTATTATTATTATTATTATTACTACTACTACTACTAGTGATGTGCTTCAACACAAGTGGCGAGCGAGCTGGTCTGACAGAAATTTAAATTTGAATTCTAACCACTAATAATTATTGGATAGTTAATTTAAGCTTTAGCAGCACACAACATTTTTATACTTAAATACACACTTATTCACTAACACAAGCACAAGGCCTACATTGTGTTATCTTCGTGACTAGACAATTGGACTATGGATTTTCAGAGAATATGCAGTTAAATTTCATCGAATGATACCAGTAAGGATCGCTAAGCCAAAGGATTCTGTTTCTATCCTCCTTTCAAAAGTTGACTCCGTTAAAAATGTTCTATTGTAACCAACGTTTTCTCTAAGTGACTTGACTATTGGACAATGCATTTTCAATTAAGTACAATTCTATTACATAAGGTGTATAGCTATGACAGTGTATTAACAAGGTAACTTACCACCGCCACTAATAGAATAGAAAATGAACTCCACTAAGTTTGCAAGATCTAACTGCAAGCGTCTCTCCTCTTCTTTCTCTTAGCTCTTTCCCATTTTTCTCTTACATGAGTCAGAGTGTGATATGGCAAAATATTTCACGAGCAGGCTAATTATTTTGACGAGCCAGAGGCGAGTGAAAATAAAGCCTGAGAGTGAAATATCTTGCCATAACACTCTGACAAGTGTAATAAGTGGTTTATTCCACATTAGATACCTTCACTACTGTAGTTAGTACTAGGGCGGAAGGGTAACTCACAGGTAAAGTTGGTTGTAGGGGCTCCCCACACCCCCGGCGGACATTTTAGCATATGCTCTGACTGGGTTGAGTTGGCTACACAGGAGGAAGGTAGCCGTAAATACCGAGAAAATTGATAAGTTTGGCAGGTTGCTATAACTACAAGGGTAATGAGCTTCAGGTGAACAACAGTGTGAAATGTCATGAGTTTCAAGGGCCATGTACCTAAAGATATCATTGTGAAGATATCTAGGGTGGAATAAATAAATAAATATATATATATATATATATATATATATTTATTCCACCCTAGATATCCACAATGATATTTTTAGGTACATGACCCAGTGAAATAACTCACAATAATCTCAAGCTGTTATTTCACTCTGTACTTGTAGTTATAGCAACCTGCCAAACTTTTCAATTTTCTTGGTTTTTACAGCCTGCTCAACAGGGTTAGAAGCAGCAGCTAAAATATCAGCTGGGGGGTGTGGGTAGCTCCTACAACCAACTTTAGCTGCTGTGAATTACCCTTCCTCTAGTACTAACTACAGTAGTAAAGGTATCTAGTGTGGAATAAACCACTTATTACACTTGTCAGAGTGATATTATGGAGTCCAACATAGACAAAATTATTAGTTAAAAGAATCGGTAAACTATTGCATAGGACAACGACTACCAATGCCATGCAGACTGATATGCAACAACAACAATAATAATAATAATAATAATAATAATAATAATAATAATAATAATAATAATAATAATAATAATAATAATAATTGGGGAGTGAGCGAGACAGTATCAGGGGTAACTCAATTGAAGATCGGGGATATTTGTTTATAATATATATGGGGACGTACGTTTGTCATTTGTACTTTGACCCTCACGTATTTTTGTGTTAGCTTGGTGTTCGATCCCATCCCAAACTTCACTAAACCGAATCCTCTGGTTTAGCTATCATTACCCGTACCATACTAGAAATTGAATTGTTTACCTCTTTGAGTTCTTTTGCGGTGCAGTTTGAACTCAAAAACTTGCCTGAGTACCATTTCTATGTGAGTTGAGTTAGTGGCGGTGGTAAGTTAATGCGCTATTAGTCATAGCTATAAGTCCTACGCAACAGTATTTACTTGAATATTCATTGTCCACTAGACTAACCACGAAGATAAGTCTTGTGTAGGTATGTCCGGTAGTGTGAAAGTATTGTGGGTTACAGCTACTATTATGAATACCACAAAGGAAACGTTACTTGTTTTTCGTTGTTGTTTTCAATTCAAACAGTTGTGGGGAGTACCCTTTTACGTATATGCATAATTTAAAAACTCGCCGTTTTTTAGAGCTTCTAAGTGCCGCTTGTTGGTTGTCAAGGGCTACTGGTAGTCAGAATGGCTTCTAAAGAAGCGACCAGTACTGGGTGAAGCTAAGATAAGTAGTAATTCCATATTTGTTAACTAAAGTAACTTTGGCCTTTTTTTTTTCTTTGTAACTGAGAGCTTGTTCAAGAGTAACTAATAATAAAAGTAGTCAGAATGGCTTAAATTTGATATTACAGACTTATTACTACTCAGGATATTAAGGTAAGAAAGCATTTATGTGTATATTTGCTGAATTAATGTTTAACTACTAAGAATTCATTATTGTCATCATAATGTTATAAAAAAGCAGGCAAAATTCATCATATAACCATATTGTAATTTTAAACAAGATAACAAGAGGCTCGTTCACCATTTGTGCTCAAACACATTACTAGTAATAATAATAATAATGATAACAATGATTTCAGAAATTTCAGTTGGTAGAGTGTCATCCATAGCTACCACAGCCTAAAAAAGTACTTCTGTTTCAATTTCAGCACTGTCCTAAGCTTCATCATCTGGTTCACTAGCTTGCTCAATTCTCTCTTTGATACTTAATACTGCAGCCTCTAATTTATCTATAAAATACATTTAAGTCCATGATTTTTAACTTCTCCGACTTAGCAGCCTAACAAAGCAGACAAACACGGTGTGTCTGTGAAAGGTCGTGTGATACTGCTTATGAGTTTGCACGCATGCGCAAGCCTTCGCCCCGCCGATTAAAACATCGACATGGACTATTGCTACTCCGACATATTGGGTTGTCTAACTCGATGAACTATAAACAACAAAATTGGGGACTGAAACATTGATTAATGTAACATCAACACCGATGATCGAATCATCGACGTCAATGTTTGAATCAGCGACAGTGATGACCGAATCATAATCGGAACATAGACGTCTACTCTCTCAGGCATCATTTTGTCCACTATGGCGCTCCATATGATATGGCAAGATATTTCACTAACAGGCTCGTGAATATAAATTAGCCTGCTCATGAAATATTTTGCCATATCACACTCTGACTCATGTAATAAGACTATATTATATATATATATACACCAAAATCTCAATTGAGACCTTGTTAGTGAGTCTCACTTCACTCGTCCAATTATTATTATTATTATTATTATTATTATTAGTAGTAGTAGTAGTAGTAGTAGTAGTAGTAGTATTAACTATACACTGTCGTACATAGGCAATACTGTCTCTTAATAGCCAAATGTAACTTATTTAACTTATGTGTAGGTGATTTTATCTACATTATTATTTATTTACACTCAGGAATTAGAACTATTCTTCAAATCAGTTGATGGTGATTGTAAATACATAGATGAATTCACTGTTGGAGTCCCACCTTACGATCACTCGATGCCAAGTCAAGTACTGACTGAGGAAGGGATGAATTCTGAAGTATCGGTAACCATACAATTCAGTGAGATGTGTAGCAACACTCCTCCTACCCAGGATCATACCTGCAGCGAAACCTGTTCATATGAACAGATGGGTGAGTTCTAGATACACTTAGCTTAGTATGAGGGACTGATATTGTTATTGTTTTTTTCTGCCTGTTGTTTTCTTATTCTTTTCTTCTTCTTTTTTTTTTTTTTTTTTTTTTTGCACATTGCAACGAGAATTTTTTATACCTTTTCTGGGGAAAGTAACATTTCATGATCATTCCTTCCCAAGTTTGATACTCATTAAAATATCCACCCACTTAAAATAAAGTGAAATGATGTTTGCTAACATTCAACTTGTGTAAGGTTATGTGATTGAAGTACACTCTGATAGGACACTCAGCACAACATATTCTTATCTTGATTTAGAGGAAAAACTGCTGAATACGTATCCCACAAGGGTAGATAACTTCAGTGATGTGTTATAGGTAATTGGGGGCATTTGTGCGGGCTAACGAGACACTGAAGTGTTTCAACTTCTTGGCATATACCAATTCAAAATAAACTCAACTTCACAGTAAACAGCATCACTAATGATACTTTATTGTAATGAAGTACCGTGCATGTACTATATAGTGACCATGAAAATACGTATCCCTCCAATAAGTATGATAAATGATTAAAAAAATATGTGCTTGGCTTTCTTTTAGGTAAAGACAGTTCTAAAGATATCTGGATTCCCATAACTGTAGTCTTAGTGGCTGTTGCTATATTTGTGCTAAGTGGAGTGCTATTTGCTTGGTTCATTTGGAATGTTAAGCAAAAGAGGACTACTGCAACTGTAATAAGTCAAGTCAACAATGCTTACCATCGTAAGTTGTATAATACTTACATGAACCACTACCACAAAAATGCTCACTCTCACCATAATTTACTTGAGAAGACCTTAAGGTTTTGATAATTTGCATTTTATGATAACATGCTTTTAATTAGATGTGTGTGTGTGTGTGTGTGTGTGTGTGTGTACATACATGTTCTTGGACTGGAAACTAAATTAGTGGTGTGCTTCCGCACTAATGGCAAGCATGGTAGCCCAGCTATATTGGATTTACTAATACATGTATTACATTCCTTAAAAATGCTTCCAATTTTTTTATCCATAGATTAATAGGCTAGACAAAAGAGAGCTTTGAGCTACACCCCTCAGCATAATTGTCAATTTCTCACCTCTAGTTTTTTTAACCCGGCTGTTGTGTTTAGCACCACACTGAAGCCAAATTTAACAGTACGCTCAAGTCACAGTTGCACTTGCCATTTAAAAGCACCACAGTAGTCATTTTCAGGATCTCCAGTTTGCAATGCTTTGAGCAGCAGAAGTTAAAGTAGTCCAATTATACTTGCCATGTATTGGCATTCTAGATGAATATAGTGGTCACACGTGCCATATAAATCATATAAAAAATTAAAAAATAATTCAGAATAAATAAACATTCTAGAATCTTGATTGTGTTACACTGAGAGTGTGTCCGTGCTTACTTCACTCGATAGCCAGTTGGTGAAATAATTATATAAGATCGTTTTTTTGGGGGGGGGGGCATTATATGAATTTGTTTATATATATATATAATATTATATTATCCTTATGCTTGTTTTGTCAGATGAGATTAAAATGCAACAAAATCTGGACAGTGCTGTCTTTTCAGTAAGTAAAGAGCATTCTTATTGCCATACAATAATGTGCATATTTTACAGCTCATTTGACTTCAGGAATAGCTCCATTACATTATAGTTACTCAATTACGATACAGTCACTAGACCAGCTACTTCAATAATTCCTTAAAGCTTTAATTAAAATTGTTCATGAGTATACTGAATTGATTTTAACTAGAAGTAAAGGTTATACCGCGATGTGGAGGTTGGTATGGGATTTACATAACCGAGGGCCAAATGCCCGAGGATAGTGGAAATCCCGTACCAACCGAATGGAGGGGTGCAACTAACTTGTACCATTGCTATAGGCTATAGGAAACTCACACCTCCTAGGAGGTGAGTATGTAGATACCGCATCGTATGATTGACCGTATTTATGCCCGCGCAAATACTAAGCCAACAAACTCACTATACTCTCCTGTATCAAATGAATAATAATGTATTTATTTGTTTGCAAACAACTATTGGGTTACTTCATTTTCTCTTTTACCTAGCCTCCAGATTCATTTAAAGAAGATGGTGACTATGCTGATTATGCAATACCTGAGAGTGAAGAGGATATACTGAATGAAAAACTTCAAAATTTGAGCGAATGTATACTGAGAGATTTTATCAAGTGAGTAGCAATTACTTACTGAAGTATCAGTTAAGGTGGGGAAAAAAGCGTACCAAATATTGTTCAGTCTGTCAGTTAAGTAGTCTGTTAGCTAGTTTATTTATCTATCTGTCATTCATCTCTATTTTAGATTGTCTTTTTTCATTAGTTTCTGTCGAGATAACAAGTTTCATTTTTGTCCAATTATCACCAACACAGCAAATAAATTTGGGACTGGTTTATTTCAGGCTAGAGAAAAAACTTGGTTCGGGACAATTTGGTGATGTTTACAGAGGAAAATGGCTGCAAACAAATGGAAGTAGAGAAGTGGCAGTGAAAACACTTAAACAGGAAGCAGGAGAAGAAGAGAGAGTTAAATTTCTTCAGGAGGCAGCCATCATGGGCCAGTTCAAGGACCCCAATGTAGTCACTATGTATGGAGTGGTCACAGCAGGAGAACCTGTTAGTAATTGTAGATTTGGGAAAGTAAAAAAAAAACTTACAAGCAACATGCAGACTAATTTTTTTTTTTAATTTTTTAATGTGTAACAAGAGGTATTTTACTTAGTGCATAGTTAATTCCATTAATTTAAAAAAATTATGCTGCAGTCCAGGCAAGCAAGCACTTATCATTATAAATGCATGAAGTATAGAAAACTGCTATAAAAATTAATCTTATTTTGTTATGTTTTATAACAGATTCTTCTAATTATAGAACTTTTACCAAAAGGTGACTTAAGGAATCATTTGCTACATCTTGATCCAAGAGACGGACTGGATGGCAGCACTCTTCTTAGTTACTGCCGCCAGGTGGTCTCTGGGATGGTATATCTGTCTCGTAAAAAATTCATCCACAGAGACCTGGCAGCTAGGAATATATTACTATCTGCTCAAGGGATTTGCAAGGTAATTAATTTGTTTAAAATATAAACTGTTACAATTAAAATTCCTTGTAATAGAGTACTCCCTCTGTTGCAATAACAGTGAAAGGAATTGTATCCAATTACGACTGATTAGTGCACATCCAATAGTACTCAATAGTCTCATGTTGTATACACTTTCATAATGTTTATATTCCAATACAACCAAATTACAGCTATACTGTTTGACTCTTATAATTCTTAGAATGTCCATTAGCTATTATACGGTGATGACAGGAATTGTAATTGAATAATAAGAAACAATGTTATTCCAAACTACAACACACAATTCTGAACATGTTCTGTTATGAAATATGTTTACAACACCGAAGTCATGGTTGTTTTTTGTTTTTTTATTAATTTACTTTCAGTAACAGCAGCAATAACCTACAATAGCTGGCTGAAAGAGTGTCTAGTATTTAGGATTCAATGTATTATTTGACTACAGATTGAATAATAGGAAAATCTGAATCACTAGCTATATGATGTATATAAAAGATTGCAGATTTTGGGATGGCTCGTGATCTTCTCTATGAAACCTTTTATACCTCTCATGGAGGAATGATTCCCGTCAAGTGGACAGCTCCGGAGGTAAACTGCTCGTATACTCTAACATATTCCATGTATCAGTACCTGATACTTGTATAATGTGTGCTTCACATATAGGCTCTTCACTATAAGAAGTATTCTACTGCCAGTGATGTATGGAGTTATGGAGTTTTGATGTATGAGATATGGAGTGTGGGACACAAACCCTTTGAAGACATCGACAACCACAAAGTAATTACTAATTTTGTTTATTATTGACTTGGCATGGCATATTTGCTTACAGTCTCAAATTAATCTATGTAATTATAATCATCAAGGCAAGAAAGATGGTAGACTCAGGATATCGACTTCCTCCTCCACCAGGATGTCCTAGGAAGATATACTCGCTCATGATTAGCTGCTGGTAAACTTACATAAATAAACTAAACATCTAACAAAGTCAATTATATTTGCACCAAAACTAACCAGCCACAGCTAATAATTTGAAGTGCTCACACAAGAATTCAGGATTTTATAATACCCATTAATTAAATCATTGCTATTATTCCCCATAGGCATCCAGATTTTGCCAAAAGGCCTCCTTTTGAAGATGTGAGGGATGAACTTTCTTTACCAGATAGCACACTGCTGCAATGGACAGAAGATGACTCTAGCAATAATTCAGGAGCACTCCAATTGGGAGGCAGTCTCCAAGATGGACTAAACTTGTTCAAGGATTTACAGACAGTGTACAAGCAAAAATAAACAACAAACATTTTGCATTATAATATCAGTGTACAGCCATTTCATTAGTCTCGCATGCCAGACCCTTTACCATACCGCTTCGCACCCTTTACCATACCGCGGAGGGAGGGGCATGAGGGTCCGCGACTACCATTTCATATGGAACTCAAGAAGAGTAGCCTTGTTGCTTCCCATTAAGTTACTAATAATCCACCTGTGAAACTTATGCTATTAATTTGAACTATATAGCTATAACTAACCAAATAGCTAGTCATTGGGCATGCTTGGTTCGCTTGTTGATTATTAATTTACCAATAATGTGTTAATGGGTAAAGGATCGTCACTTGGGCAAGAGTAAATACTGCGGTAAGTGTTTAGTAGTGGTGGGCGATACCGGATTTATGTTTTCCGATATCGATACCAAGTACTTTCGAACCTGGTATCGGCGGGATCGATACCTATCGATACCTATATTTTTTTTTTGTGAGGCATATATACAACTGGTTAAAAGAAATAGACAATAAATATACAAAAAGTTCAGGCTACACCGTCCAGGGAGGGGGGTATGGTGGGGAGACGGTGGAGCCACAGCGATGCATACCTATATCGATACCACGCATGCGCACTAATTAATTAAATTATTCTTTTGAATTTAGATGAATTGTCAAAAAAATGATTTGGAAGAGTATTACAGTACATGTAAGCAAAGCAACTACTACGGATGATAAAGTTCGCTATTTTGATTATTTATTTCTATTCAGCTCTGGCCGCTAGAGATTAACCACATTAAATTAACCACATTAAATTAACCACATTAAATTAACCACATTAAATTAACCACATTAAATTAACCACATTAAATTAACCACCTTTACCAAGTGTTAATGTTGGCCACAATGAGATGCGGTAAAGGTCGATATTCTGTCTGGGCAGGGCTTAATATTTGGTATCGAAGTCTGTTCTCTGGTGGTGGTATCGATACCGGACACTTTCCTCTGGAAGTATCGAAGTATCGATACCAACTACTCGGTATCGCCCACCACTAGCTATGACCGCCTTCAATGGTTCTTGTTCGGACTCCTTAGCCTTGCGTATACGTACGTTGCTACGGCGAGTTTGTAATATTGGTTGAATCAGGTTTGTATACTCAGTGCACGTCTCGGACATTCACTGCTCCTACGACAACGTGAGCAAACTAAAGCAATGGCTGCAAGACACCAAGCAACTTATTGACGTAGTCCTAGTGTCTGGCGACATAGCCAATGTTCCGCTTACAGAGTATCACACCGCCTCTCAAGAACTGGTGAAGAAGCACGAAGAGCACTTGAAGACCATCACAGAAAGTTTCTTGAGCATTTCCCCCAAAGTCTACTATATCCCAGGCAATGTAAGTGGTCACTTTAATTGGGCTGTAGGGGGGGGGGGGGGGGGGGGGGGGGAGGGGGGGGGGAGGGAAGATGTGATGTTTTTTTGTTTTT
>WLWI01001568.1_pt1 | contig 19793 bp, 10 predicted proteins | sample 6701501 | NCBI WGS metagenome assembly WLWI01 (sample SAMN12718690, study PRJNA515312) | sponge metagenome | isolation source: marine sponge | host: Mycale hentscheli | place: New Zealand: South Island, Marlborough, Capsize Point | collected 2014-11-01
AACGAAAAGGATAATTTAGTATTTCGCAGTAGAGACAGTGGAACCATCAGAGTACTGGTCATGGACATGAGGGGGACAGGGGGGGGGGGGGGGGGGGGGGGGGGGGGGGGGGAACTTCGAATTATTCATCTTAGTTTGTCCAGTATGTGGCACGCAATGCTGACCACAATGCCAGAACCAGTGATGGAAGTGACACTTTCCATGGTATAGAAATGATCACAATTCCAACCAACCAAATTCTGAATGAAAGCTACACCCAAGGATAGAGCTGCTGTGGGAAGAGGTCCAGTCTATTATCACAAGGAAGAAAGAGTGGGTATGACTGGTGTGAACTTTGATAAAATGGCACAACTTCAAAGCTGATGAACCTTCAGCTTATCTTGATATTCTTGGGAAAGATTTCTACTTTCAGGTACAGGAATGGAAAGGAAGTAGCATATCTGATAGAAGGCTACTGCCTGCCCTTATGCAGACTGCTGCACTTTGAGGTGTACATGCTGGAAACATAATGTTAAGTGCGCTCCTGCATGTGGGCAACTGCAGAGGATCTGACAGCCTTTCTTTCAATGAGGAAAATGATAAACTTTCTGATTAAGAAATTTTTTTAATTCTGTTTGTTTCTTCATTTTAGTATAACAAATATTTACAATTTAACATTGACAGGTGCTTTAGTCATAGTTTATTAGGACTTTTAGTATGTTATAGAGCACACTTTTCAGTAAGAGAGTGTTAAAAATGTGTTGCTATTCGTTTAAGGTCAACCCCCTTATTTTCATAAAACAACTGGACTATAAGTGTATTCGTGTATTAGTTTGTTACTGGTTAATTGCTACATCTTATTGCAGGTGGTGGTGGTGGTGGTGTGTGTGTGTGTGTATATAGGGGGTGGGGTTGATTAATCAATCAAAGTGGATCGAGATTTGAGTCACCATTATCCTATGAACTATGATGATAATATTTAAAAGCTGAATATTACTATATAAGTATCTTATTTAGTATGTTAGCTGCAAACAGGAAGTTTGACAATTTTCTGTAGTAGTAATGTCTTTTTGTTTTTGTAAAGACCCCTCAAAGAGTTGATGTAGATTTGTGAGTGGTTATAGAAAATGACAGAAGAATTACGAGAATTTGCTTTATTTGTTGTTTTTTCTAGCCTCATAGCTGTAGTATTTCAGCTTTGCAGTCATCAAGTTTATAATGGTGGCCACTTTAATTTCTCAGCATGAAATACAAAGTAATTCAAAAGTACAGTGGGTAAAGGGATTATCTAAACATTTTTTTTGACTGCTGCTTTCCCTCTAATTCCTGGACCAGTGATAGTTAAAATGGTGGCAATAGATTCTTGTGGGAATATCGGTAAGAATATATTTTTCCAGCATTTAAAAGCAAGCATGATTAAAGACTATTTCAATAAAACATACAATAAATCTACCATCTTGAGTTACAAGTTCATTTTTGTGTAAACTTCTTTAGAAGTTTTCATAATGGTGGAGGAAGGCGGGGCCTTCATAGCGGTTAGTAGCAGCGCAGGCAGCCTCCACACCATTGGTCATGCCAGGGGGCCCACAAGAGAACACTCCAATCTTAGGAAGTAGGATGTATTCTTCCTGGAGGTTGTCAAAGAACTGGTTGAAGTCTGGACGACCGAAGTGGGTGATTCCGCGAAGACCCGTGAACAAACTCTTGCCAGACAGCCTCTGGAAGTGGCGCTCGCAGATGTACTGTGAATGGAATAAATTGAAACATAAATATACAAAACACAATGATAGCCTAAAGTTTGTATACGTACCAACATAGTAGTCCTGAGGTCAAATTTGTCGAAGAACTGAGTGACAAAGATATGTGTCTCCACTAGATTGTTCTTATCGGCTTCCTCAGCATCTCGGATGATCTCAGTGAACCACTCGTACTGCTTCTGAGTACGTGTCACCCAGATGAAGAAAACCTGTCAGAAACAATCACAACAACAACAACAACACAATAATAATCATAGTTCCCTTCAAAATTTCTTTCTCAGCCTTATTTTACTCATTAGATGTACAAATGAATACATCTAATAATATATAGTTTAAAAAAAATTAAATTTCTGTGGCTCACCTTTCTGCACTCAATACGAGCTCCAATGTTGAATCTGTGTACCAGCTCCTTGAGGATGGAGGCAAATGGAGTCACTCCAATACCTCCTCCCACTAGCACGGCCACCTCGTACCGGAACCAGTCCTGATGACCCTCTCCGAATGGACCATCCAAGTAGAGCTTAGGATAGGGTTGGGCTCGGAGGTTGCTTGGGTTGTAGTTCTCGCGGAAATTGTGTGTCCAGGGGCCCACAGCACGGATGTGGAGGCTGAGGAACTCCTCATGGGGGGCGGAGCTGATTGTGAAGGAGTGGAACTCTCCAGGGTTCTGGGCAGCACTGGCTATCTTCACCCACTGGCCTGCCTTGTAGTCAAATGTAATGGGTCTCTTAAAGTACACACCGATAACTTGAGAAGGCAAGATGTCTGCGCGAACAACTGCCACCTCGGATGTTCTGCGGCCAACGCTGACTAGGAGATCCAGGGCATACACAATGCCGGGTCCGAGGAAGAAGTTGCCGAAGAGAGGATCCTGGACAAGACGTCCTGAGCCATGGAGGAAGGTGAGTATATAGAAGATGACGTACCAGTGATGGGTCACCCAGAAAGCTCTGTAGGTGTAGCGTCTGGCATACTGGGTAGCAAACACAAATATGATGACTGTCATAAGACTTGCCATGAAACCGGCAAAGCCTGTCATAGTGAGGAAAAGCCAGTAGCTGAACTTGGGCAAGACGTGAGAGCGATGGTACACTTCTCTGAAGATGCAGGTGAGGTCGTTGGCAGTTTGCGTGGCAATGTGATAGAAGTTGGATCCGTGACCGATAGCATGCATAATGGTGAAGAACAGAGCCGTGAGGGCAATGACTTTGTGGGCACTGATGTAAGAGTCAAACGGAATGTAGTAGTTGAAGATGGTTTCTCTGAGGAAGGTGATGAGGTTGCGAGCCATGGTGAGTAGGAGAACAGAGTATGCCCACATCATTCCGGAGGCGGCACCTCGAGTGATGGTCACACCAAATCCAGCAATCCTCCTCAATCCACCGCCCTCTCTCTCAATGGCGTAGAAGTAGCTTCTCTCCACGAAGATGCCAGCAGTGACGAGCATGAACAGAGTGAAGTAGAAGATCTGGAGTCTCTGGTTTTCAATATACCTCACAAACACCGCAATATTTCTTGCCACTTCGGACTGGCTATTTGCCCTCTTCTGCACTGGAATATCTATGGAACTGTCCTGTGAGTCAAGATTAGCGTCAACATTCTTTGTGCGCGGATCTCCTTTGGTGGTCCTGCCATAAGCCTTGATGATGGTGCGCCGGGCACGAGCGGGAGCTGTCTCACGTGATCTGAAACGGGATGGAACGGACTCGCTATCTTTCTTGGATTCTTTCTCAATCTCAACCTCCGGAACGTCATAACCTTTCACATTGAGATGCGCATTGCTCAGTTCCTCTTTGTGGTCCCTGAGGAGGACATTGAAGTCCTCCAGAGTGAGCTCCTGTTTGTTCTGGAAGCCTGCGGCCGTAAACATGCTCTGGATAAGCTGGTCCATTTGGTCGGATGAAACGGATGCATTCACAAGCTCCATCATGGCCTTCAACATTTTATTGAACTCTGCCCTGTCTAGCCTGCCACTCTTGTCGACATCGTACATGTCGAACATGAGCTTGATTTTATCTTCGGGAGATCCCTTGGCGAATATGACGATCATGTCCAGGAACTCCCTGAAAGAGATGAATCCATTGCCATCCTGGTCGATGAGTTGGAACATCTGGTCTACAAACAGTGAGTCGGATTTCAGAGACATGGCATCGGCAAATTCTCCTCTGGTGAGTTCGCAGTCTAAGATTGCCCTGTTGGTCTCAGCGCTGACCCTGCCAGGGGTAGAGCCCTCACGAAAGACGGATTTAAAAAAATTCTCCAAGAGGTTCTGCCTCTGTTTTTTGGTAAAAACAGACCTCATCATGACCTTCTTCTGGGGTTCCTCGGTAATGTGGGTTATACCAATGTCAGTCAGGTATTTTTCGATCTTGTCGATGAAGGTGGTGCGGTCTATTGGGCTGTGGCATTTCAGGATGATGTCATATTCGTTGGGGATCTTGACCACAAATGAGTAAGGGTCATCAAAAGGCCTCTGGATCATCAGAGTGGTCTGGTTCCTGAGATCTACCTCGCGAAGCACTGTGTTTCCACTGAAGAGCTTAATGCGCTTGCCAGGGCCGAACTTGAGACTGACCGGTCTGCTCTCCCCCTTCAGGCCGGCTTTGAGCTCGAAGGCCACAAGAAGTTCCCCGTCTCCGCCAGTGGCATCGGTTCCCTCTATCTTCCTGGCGCTGTGCGAACGCCCAGAGGCCAGGATCTTGGTCCTCCTGTACTGGTTGTAGGCTGCCATCAAGAACATGACCATGATGACGAGAGCTACATAGAGGAAGACGAAACCCCACACGATGGGAATCTCGTAATCGGACTGAACGTAGTAGTCAAAGTTCTCGACTCCGGTACAGTCATCCATGTAAAGCTCACTGAGCTGGAATGGTTGGGGACATTTGGCTCCCTGGAACAGGAAAGGCGTGTCACTGATGTCCTCATCTCGGATGTGAGTAGTCTGGATGATCAGGTCCTTGATGCGAATGCTCTTGATCATGTTGTATTCTTCCTCCGTGAAGAGGTTGTTGAATCTGTAGTTCTCATACCAGAACCGGTCAGCATGACGAATACGCATGAATTGGTCAAAGAGCACCTCAGTGAAGAGCTCACCTGGTCCAGTGAACTCACTCATCATTCCGTCAGACGGGATAGTCTCTGACAGTCCGCATGCCCATATGTCGCAGCGAGAAATGTCGTCATTGTAGACGGCTCTGAGATTCTCTATGTTCTCTGTGACGATGTCGTCTATCCCGTACAGCGGGTTGATCTCCTCAAACTTGGATATCTGTCGAAGTCCGTAGGCATTACGGGCAGTGTTGTAGTCAGGGAGGCCGTGGTCTCTGGCTCTCTGCATGTTAATAGCCATCAGATCACGACGGGTGAAATCTAGAGGTCCGAACACTTTCCCTCTCAAGTCGGGCGTGATGATCGTATCTTCTCTCTCTGTAGCCTGAGAGGCCATACCCAGGTAAAAAGGATCGACATTAGTGGCAGAGACGGTGACTTGAGGATTCCAGAAGGAGTTGCAGGTGCGGACAGCAAAATGGTTGAGGGGAGCATCATAAGAGTAAGCAGCACTTTCAATGAGCTGTGGATCAACAGAAGCATTGAGGAAGTTGAAAATGGCCCTTGTCTCAGGGTTTGTAATCTGAGTGTCGCGCACATCTCTGTAGAATGCATTGGAGACGTTCCTCCATGAGGTGAATTCCGTAGTGTTATCAACGCGACTCAGGAAAGAGTTGGTATGATTGAATGTAGGAGAGACGGTGCTTCCAAATGCACACTGGTTGGGATCTTGACTGGAGGGTATAATACAAAAACAAAGGATAGATATACTTAAATAACAACAAACAAAAGTAATAGCAATGAATTGGCAGCACCACAACAAGGATTCAGGCCATTGTGTAGTAATTGTATCAATTGATTAATAGACACAAACAATCAATGTCCTTTCACAATTGAAGCACTATTTCCGTAAACACACAAAATGCAAAAAATGCAAATTTTCTTGCTGCCGCTAGGCGGTCACGCGCACCTGGCAGAGCCAGGATGCCTGTGCACTAAGCAGGCACTGTGAGCCGTGCAAGCAAAGCTCCTGGAGCCGGGCTAGGAACTCGCAGGAGAACAGGCCTTTCCTCACAGCAAGTGGTGTGGGCACCCGAAGTCCCACCTGGACCATTGCGGTTCCATGAGGTATATATATATATATACAGTAGAACCTCATTGAACAAGGAATATTTTTAGCTGGAGTTGTTCAGGAGTTTGGCTTAGGAAAGTCCATAATTTCAGACTTCTAAAGAGACAGGAAGATTATAGAAAAGTTTTTAGCAATCAGCTGACCCTAGTGGCCTGAAGAAGAGGTGTATTGTCAGAAGAGATAATGGTAAATATTTTATAATGCCGTGCATTCTGGTTTACTCAGAAAAAAAAAACACTCAATGGTACACCATTAAATGGTCCTTTAGTAATGAATAAATCAGAAATACTGTATTCATAGTATTTTAGTCATTTAAATATTTTAGTACAAAGTTAAATTATTTGGAGACTTGAAAAACAAGCTTTTCGCAGGAATTATCTCACAATTTGGAGCGACAGTTTGAAGTAAGACTTGAATGCTGTTTTATCAGAAGAGTAGGATCAAACCTACAAAGTCGTGTTTTTAAGAGAAAAAAAGGAACCCACACGCGCGTTTAAGGGGCATACGTACCAAATAATGTACATATATTATATAATATACAAAACATATACCCGATTTTCCATTGGTCACCCTAATAGTATCTCGTTCACTTCACTCGATAACTAGTAATGTGCTTAAGCACAAATGGCCAGCGAGCCTGCCTTGTTAGGTAACAGTATTATTACTAAGTTTTAGCTTAGTTCATGCAAATACTATAATAGTAGTTATGACCTTTTATTTCAGCAAACAAATACAAAATTGCTCTCTTAACTGATTAATGATAACTTTTGTAATATCAAACATCAGCCATTCTGATAACCTCAATTACCAATAATTCTTGAACAAACGTCAGCTACAATAAAAAAAAATCAGTGTTATTATTTGTAATTTAAGCCAACTAATAAATTAATATATTCTCAATTTCCTGAGTATTGATAGCTTCTGTAGTATATACATGTATCAAATTTTAGATATTTTTTTACCTGAATTACCCTGAATTCTTGACAACAAGCTGGAGCTTAAGTTTAAAGTAAGGCTTGCTTAATGCTGTTGTTTCAGAATAAACTGGGGTCAAGCCTAAAAAGTCATGTTTTTTTGGAGAATAAGGGAACCGGCGCGCGCGTTTAAAGGGCATGCATACCGTTCATACACATATATATATAACATAATACCCGATTTTGCATTATCCACCCCTAATACTGTCTCGCTCCCTTTGCTCGCTCACCAATAAGTATTTACTAAGTAGCACAAATAATATATAAGGTCCTCATATTATTGTTAGAGCAATACATACATATCATTCATTTGATACCAGAGAATATTACGAGTCTGTTGGCTTAGTATTTACACTCGTGTCTGTGGCACTTGTGTAAATACTAAGCCAACAGACTCGTGATATTCTGTGGTATCCAATGAATAATAAATTTATGTGTGACTTGTAAAACCTGGGGGACCGCGATAAACCAACAAGATAACTCTGAATACAGGTGATATGGGGAAAATATTGCCTCAATGCATTTCCTATGTGCCAACAGGTATTAGGCCCTGTTCATTACTTAATAATACTTTGTTCTACTCATTTGTATTTGCATATGTTAATTTTATAGAGAGTGTACCTCTGCAATCAGAGGATAAATCAGATATAAGTTATGAGGAAACTATGAAAAGGCAGACAAAACATACACACAATGTTGGACAATATCATGGAAATGAATACAAAAGTGATGGTAAGTTTTAAAACGTCTGAGTATTATTGTAGAAAATGCATATACAGTGTACCTAATTTCGGGAAAACTTGTACAATAATAAAGAATTTATCAGATTATGTACAATGTTTCAACCTTAAAAACAAACTTGGCTACTTTATGATGCCATAATTTATTGCCTTTCTATTGTGTACATTATTTCTTTAATATATACCTAGCAGAATGACAAGAACCACTGATTATTCACAGGTGTAATATTTTTACGATTACATCATAGATTATGTTGTAGTAATACTATAGAGGAGAGGTCACTTTTTTCACTCTTTCAATTCTCATTGTCCACTCCACACATTTCACACTCAAAATAGCACATTCCAATGCAGACTACAACTCTTGCAGCACAGAAAGAATTACATTTATGTGCCCATAGTACTGATGGAACATTTCTGCATTTGAGATGCATGAATGCAATTTTATGATGTCAAATAAAATGGCAAAAAAGCATCATGTCAGTGATAGATAAGCTGTTCACTTATTTTAGTTTTATGTACTACACTTATTAAGCTAAAAACTATGATTACAATCAAATTTTACACTCTTAATGGTGGAAGCTCTGTTCAAATAATGTGTATCTAATAATTAAACCATGTGTTTGAGGAATTATCACAGATAGCAGTCCCCATTCCTAGGGCATCACCTGACAGAGAGTGTGGTTATTTACAGTTGCCGTAGCTTTACTGTTTTATATGGTATAGTTACCTTTTTCAACATTGACGACCAAGTAAAAGTTTTAAGGGGAAGCATATACCCAATAATTTGTTTCTACGAAGGTCACTCCGAAAGATTGATGACAAGAAATGTGCATAGTTTCTGCTACCTTCTTATAACGACAGTTGTGATAAAATGATGATATCCATTGAGGTTCACAAGTCAAGATGAATTGACTCCAATGAATAATTCTCAGTTTCCGTGGGCTTTGGAGTAGCCATTTGCAAAGCAGGCATCATACTAGTAAAAAAGAAATAGATTTTCCTTTGTAGAAGAAAGGATCATAACATAGCATTTTATAGTATAATTTTTTTGCATCTTACTTATGTTAATAAAATCTTTGTGTCATGCAATTGTAACTGTCTTTGTGCTACAAAATTGTGTTTCGTAGACTGTTGATTTTAGAGGGTGATACATATTTCTAAAGGGGGTATGGTATCCCTGTTTTCAGAGTGATATCACTTTTAGCTCAATTAGCACTAACGTATTATATGTACTAATAGTACGGCGCGTAAGTTGCCCATTCAAAAATGTACCGCTGTTCAATTTGAAATCGCACGGGGAAAGTGAAATAGCGCGTAACTAATAGAAATACCTAGGTAACTCAGTGGAAACTAAGTGAAATACCACGGTAGCTAAGTGAAATAGTATGGGTAAGTGCGCACACGTAGAGCGTTAACCTTGGAAACGTACAGTTCCAGTAGTTTCTAGTTGGAGACAATGTCCTTCTTTACCACAGAACCTCTACCCGTATTAGACGGAATGTTTTACAACAGATTAGGAGTCGTATGTTGAAAAGAAAGTTCCAGTGGAAGCTAATCCTGAAATAAGGAGATAGTGAGTGAATGATACATGTAGCTACAATTGCAAAATACTTTTTAAAAAGCTGGCTTACTATTAGCGAGTGATAGCATGGGTAACCTGTGCTATTAGGGGTCATTAGCACTCGTAAAAAAATTGTGCATGAAGAGTATAATAAGTGGTTTATTTTATGCTAGGTATCTTCACTACTGTAGTGTGTATGCAGACTAGATACTAACTGTAAAGTTGGCTATAGGGGCAGGTATGCTTCACCAGAGGAGATTATTTGTAAAAATGGGTGAGCTAGGCTGGTTGCTATAACTACGAGGGTAATGCGCTTGCAGCAATACAGTGGGATAGCACCTTGAGATAATGTGAGTTATTTCACAGTCACATGTCTAAAAATGTCATTGTGAAGATATCTAGCATGGAATTTTATATATAGTGCAGAAAAATATGCCAGAAAAGTGAAATTAAACAGTAGAGTGCCTATTAAGGTTATCAAAAGCACAATCATAATCCAGTGAGTTATGTTGTAATTCACTCATTCTCGGCTGAAATAATTATAATAGTAACACATCTTCTCATTCTAACAGCCAATATATGTTAATTAACACTTAACACGACCTTTTGACTTATACCGAAGTACCCTTCAGGGGTCAACTGTGGTTGAACTCTCTATGGTGATATAATCAGATTTCTGGAGGGTACGCTTAATGTTTATTATTTCCTGAAGTGTGATTAGCACACAGCGTAGACAGCCAGCATCCTGGAAGCTCTAAACCTATGCCTCTGTTAAACTTATTGTCAGGTGTCACTTCCTTGATCTTTAACTCACGATTCTTACTGGCTCTGTCTACAATGTTTACCTCTTCCCATTTAATTGGGTGATACTGCTGCCAATGTTCAGCAATGGCTGAAACCTTCTCATCACAAGCATCCTGATGTTCTTTCACTCTCTGCTCCAGCTTTCTAGTTGTTTCACCTATATATACTTTACCATAACTGCAGGGTATACTGTAAACTATAGATGACTCGGTGGTAATGGGTATAGTATCTTTAACTTTAGTAAGATGTGATCTTTCTTACCCGACTTAATATGCTCACTCAATCCTGTGATGTACTGAATAGTAAGAATCAAACCCTTCTCTTGGTCAGTATCTATACTCATTACCGAGTCATTTATAGTGTATAGTATACCCTGCAGCTGTGGTAAAGTATATATAGGTGAAACAACTAGAAGGCTTGAGCAGAGAGTGAAAGAACATCAGGATGCTTGTAAGAGAGGTGATGACAAGGTTTCAGCCATTGCTGAACATGCTTGACAGCAGCATCACCCCTTAAATGGGAAGAGGTATGAGATTTAGACAGAGTCAGTAAGAATCGTGACTTTAAGATCATGGAAACTCTACACATACAGATGACATCTGACAGCAACACGTTTAACAGAGACATAGGTTTAGAGCTTCTAGGATGCTGACTGTCTTTATGCAGCATGCAAATCACTCTCCAGGATATAAAAAACAGTAGGTGTAACCTCCAGAAATCTTGCTGTTTAGATTGTTGTTCATTATATCACCACGGAGAGTTCGACCTCAGTTGGCCCCTGAAGAGGACTTTGGCAAGGAGTCGAAAGGTCGGGTTAAGTTTTAATTAACATATAGAATGAAATTTTTTTTGCTATTAGTTATGTATTGTACTTATATAATTATATTTTTAAAATATTGTTCAGTGTCTGTAGATGCTCACCACAATATTAATGTCAAAGGTAAGAAGTATGATCACATCATGCAGGTTTACATACTAAAATTATCTGTAATAAAATAAAGATTCTTATACTCTATAAACAGCTTGTAATATGACAGCTTGTAACAGTGACAGCTTGTAATATGTAAGACCCAATTATGATTGGTATTTATACATTGGGTGGTTCGAACTTTGGGAGATCACTCAGTAAATGATATTATTGTTTTAGTGAGTGCAGTGATTACACAGTGCTCACTACATAGTGCAACCCGAAGCTGGGATACTGAAAAAGTAGTAATATTATGCTCAGTACTCAGGTTTATATCATCTATATTGGTTTTGTCATAGCACTGACTATCTGAAGGTAGAAATACATGAGTCAAGCAAGGAAATTTGGTTTAACTTGCCCTGGAGTATTTGTTACAATTAAGTTGTATTAGTACAGCTCACTCATCCCATTTTTGCATATATACATATAGCTAGATAAGAGACCATAGAGAATAGATATCTATATGTTCTTTTCTATTTTTATATAACAGACAGACAGACAGGCACACTGATAGACAGACAGGCAGACAGACACATTGTTTGTGGAGTGCACAGCTTCTCTACAATTGTATTCATTACTTCATTTATAATATTAGAAAGAAACTTGCCAGTATTGACAAAAAAATGAAAAAAAACCCCCCAACAAATAGATAATCAAAGCCTGCCAACTGCTTATACCATTTCACAGATAATAATTAATGCACTTGAATAGTTGTAAAGACAAAGGGTCACCATGGCTAGCTATCTATGTGTGAGGAAAACTTCTAATGTAATGCTCATAAAAAACACAAGCGATATTAGTATACTACATGTATCTACTTAAATCCATAGGTTTGTACCATTAACTTCAACAAATATATTTAAATAGTTCTTTATTACCCTTTTATGATGCCAATGTTGTGTTTAGAGCTGAATTCCTCACTAAGAAAAACCCAAGAAAATCCTTATGTTGAAGGTAAGAAAAAATTAGATAAAGTATCTATTTTTAGTTGCCAAATTATATAAAAAAAACTCACTAATTTTGATACACTTAGTGATGCACTTTAAAACTATGTAAGATAGTTATTATGTGGGCCTAAACCTTGTTAAAGTTTGATGAGAGGGAGGAGTGATAGGAGGGGGGGGGGGGGAATCTATGTTGGAATGATTCAGTATTGTTCCAAGTGTTACAAAGATGTCAAAATATTCTTTCTAATTCATTTGAAGCTGCTTTACTCCAAAGAGGCTGGTGGGAGGAGAGCAGGTATGGCTGATGACTCTCTCCCTTCCAAGCAAAAGCTAAGAGCTATGGAGACAGAAGAGGACAGACGTTCACGGTTAGGTGTGACTAACTTAGTGCAGTTCATTTTCTATTCTATTAGTCGCAGTGGTAAGACCGTTTGCCACAGCTACATACCTTGCGTAACAAATTTGTTGTATTGTCTGATGATCAAGTCAGTAACATAATACAATTTGATGCTTTATCTACTATAGCTATGGTACAATAGATCATTTCTAAAGAGCATACTTTGGTAAGGCGGCTAGCTTAAGAATTCTTTGGTTATTCCTCCTTACCCGTATCATCTTCGAAATTTGTTTGCTTACTCCTTGAAAATCAATATTGTTCAATAATCAAGTCACGAATAGAATACAATGTAAGTCTTGTGCTGGTATATCCAGTGAACAAGTGTGTATTTGTGTGTAAAAGTATTGTGTGTTGCTAAAAAATAGCACAAATAAATAAACAAAAAAATTTAACTAACAAAAAAAATATTATAAGCGGCAAGCATTCAAATTTTCAATTTCAGTCAGACCAGTTCACTCGCCATTTATGCTATAGCACATCACTAGTTTAAGGGTAATTCTGTCCCCTTTTTTTTTATTCATGCCTCTATTCACACTAGTAAATAAACATACCTCGCAGGTTCATGCAGCCAAGCAGATCTACGAGACATCTTTGGTTCAGTGCGTGTGTCAGTCATTCTTGGTAAGTCCACATTTTGCCAGCATGTCTCGTAGATCCGCTTGGCTGCATGAACCTGCGAGGTATAGAATCGGAGTTATATTCCATAGCAACAGCCAATTAACCTTAATTGATTTGTGTGGGCGGAGCACGTATCCGGTGTGCCAGCACCCTTACTACACTTCTGATGTTGATACCCGGTAGTTGCAGTTAGACCACTTCAACTTCTCAAAGTGTATATAATAGATGTGCTGCTCAATATTGACTTCATTGTGGTGGTGAACACTACACTTGGCTCTGTAGAAAATATAAAAAATTTCTCTCATTCATAATTCTCTTTGAGAAATTATGCTAAACTGTGTAGCTCAAAGCTCTTTTTGTTTCAGCCTATTTATTTAAATATAGTTGACTATATTGGGACTGTAATATTATTAACTAGCTAGTAGCCCACCACACAGTGGCACCTGACGTACTAACTTGTGCAAATTAGGAGTGCAGTAGCATAAGGTTGTTTTATCCATGGTTTCCCTCTCCTGCTCTCTTTTTTTCCTCACACATCCCGGCCCTGTTTTTCTTACTCTTCTTTTCAACTCATTGATTCCTTTCTTCTCCTCTGTCTACCTCTACTGCTTCCCATTATCTGTTCCTTCTGTGTCTTTTCATTCACTTCTTCATTGAAGTAATATGTATCAGTCAGATTTTTCTCATCTGCTTCTGTTTTTATTGAGACTTGCGTTCTCCTGCTTCTTTGCCTTTCTTATACCATTATATTATTTAGACCTTCTCGGTTTGAAATAATTAGCAAGTACATACTTTGCCACAGAGTGGCGCTTAATGTTTTTTTTAACTATCTCAGCTTTTCTTATTCCCCACCTCTCCTTACTTCAATTCTTCTTCTTGAGTCATGAAGTCTCCTCTTCCTTTGTCTATCTCTCCTGCTTCTGAATATCTGTCATATTTTGAGAAACATTTGTCTTCTATTTCGTCCTTTCGCCTTCCTTTACTCATCGATTCCACCTGCTTTTTAGCTACAATTAATGGCTTACCTTTTTGCCTTCTCTTCCCTTCCATTTTAAACCTACGCCGCCTTACCTCGCCGATTCCAACCACTTTTTAGTTACGATTAATCACCTTTTACCCTCTCTTTTGTACTTTCACCTTCATTTTTGAAACCTGCGCTGCCTTCCTTCGTCTATTGCACCACTCTTTTTAGAATCAGCCAACACTTTCTATAGTCCCGCGTAGCCAGACCCCTTGCCTAACTGCTACGCTGGGAAAGGGTCTGGTGGCATTAGTACATAGTACCAGTTCAAAAGAAATGTAATTAGTCTTCACCGATGCTCCGCGATTAAACCCTTATGTAAACGTAAAAATACCGCACACACGAAAAACTTCAATACAAAGCTGAATGCTTGTACAAAATCTCTTGCACTGTGAGAGGAGTGATATAAGGTGTGCATAACTGCCTTATGACACTTATTGGTAGCTATAAGGTATAACATACTAGCTTATTCTCCTAGCTTATAACAGTGGCATTATTATTGTCACAAAATCGCCTGTTCTTTTTTTGCTGTTGTAGTCAATATCAAACAGCAAAGCTTGCTTACATATTCACCATTTTACTCCTGCAGCCCTTTCATGAATCCCTAGTGTTTTTCACCTTATTTGCAGCAAGTTCCACTGCCCAATTTCTCTATTATAGTACATACGCGTAAGTCTGGGGACAGTGAATAAGAGCTGATTGAGTGACTGCGGTAATCTATATAACTGACAACCACCACCAGAACTGCAATTTCCCCCTGAGATCTGGAGGGTGTTGAACTGGTAATGTACATGCCACCAGACCCTTTCCCAGCGTAGTTGTTAGGTAAAGGGTCTGGTTACGCGAGACTACACTTTCTACTGAATGTGATGACACTTTACCTACCAACAATTGACAATGCTTTACCAAACCGTACAAAGCTCATGAATTATTCATGAATACACATACTGTCGTTCACCGTCGTCGTTACCGACATACAAGCGTATTATTATATAGATAGAAAATTTTTCTTGTTCTAACTGCCGGTATTGTTAATTAAAATTTAACCCGATCTTTCGACTTTCTGCCAAAGTGGTTGACCCCTGAAGAGGACTTCGGCAAATATTGACTATTAGAACGAGAAAAAAATTGCTATTTGTTGGGGTCGGCCGTTCAGCAGAGAACTCCACCCAGGAGGTAGAGTCCACCAGCAGAGAGAAGAAGTTTGAAGAGGAGACACTCCCACCCTGGAGTTGTTTACCCAAGAGAACTGTTTAGCACTTTAGGTGTTGAACACTAGAACTCTGTGTGTGTATGTATGTTTGTGTGTATGCATGTGTGTGTGTATGCATTGTATAGCTAGCTTGTGCTCAATAGCTAAGCTGTATTTAGTGTGCATGTTATAGAATTCATTCGAGAAGTTTCTGCTGTGCACACGGCAGTCGGTCTGCTATAAATAGGACCGAGTTCCGTGCAGTAGCTGTCTTTAGTCCAGGTCGTTGATCTTTATATCATCTCCATCGTACTTTGTGTGTGTCATCTTATTATAAGTTGATTTAAACCCCTACTTGAATGAACCTGGGTGTGGTGCACATAAAGGGTAGTTACTAAATGGCTGCCAGACCGAGGAGGACGAGACCTGGTGGCAGTAACTACATGTATTGTACATTACCTAAGGGACCTAGCCGGGCTCTTCCAGAACTGTTAAGCAGGCTAGTCGTCGATCTAACACTATTATTGTACCATTGTGGTTAGCTATTGCCTCTCTGATACCCATTATGGTTAACTAGCCAACTCAGTTCAGCGACCTAGTGTTCAGTTTTTATAGGATACAATGGAACTTCAAGCTAAAGTAAGCTGTTGGGTCCCGATGGTTAAATGGTTTGAGCTCCGCAAGGGCAGGTTGCAGATTTGAATCACGGTTAGGTCATTTTTTCCCCTCCCTTTTATTTTCTCCAGTCAAGTTTTTCCCATTCAGTCAATGATGATGCTTCACCAATTCTGATCAGCTCATGAATTATTCATGAATACACACCACCATCGTCAATTATCGTAATTGTTGTAATTGGCACACAATAATATAGCTGGGCTACTTACTCACCATTTATGCTGATATGTACCACTTGCAATATGGTCTATATACATATATATTTGTGTAGAATTACAGAGAACATGCAATGAATTTAAGAATGTCAACAAGTTATCAATATTAATTTCTAATAAAACTGGATATGAACCTAGTGATGATTCACCCAATATACATAACTCCAGCCAAGTAATGGAATTGTGCATGAAAAATCTGGGATTTGCAACGAGAGTTTACAAAGACTGCTCAATGAATGACATACTGCTTATTTTTCGGGCTATTGTGCAATTGCATTTTAGCTCATTCAAATGTATATTCATATATATTTGTGGTCACGGTCACAATGGAAGTTTCAAAGTTACAGATGGTGAAGTACGTGTTGATGAAGTGCGTACAATTCTTGCAGATAGTAAAATTACTGATTGGGAAGACATAGTAAAAGTTATTTTTTGTGATTTTTGCCGCACTCAATCCAAGAAAGTTGAAGAAATGCAAAGTAGCAAAAATCTTATGGTTGTCTATTCTACTCCTCTTAATAAGCAATCATATCTTCTTACTGGATGTGGTTTGGGCATTGGCACACAAGAACTGGTGAAATTGTTATTAAGGCAAAAAACATGCAATTTATTAGATCTACTGTCATCAGAGTTGTCCAAAAATATGGAATTAGAAGGGAAGAAATATTATTTGGTGGAGCCTATGCGATCAGAAGTCAAACTTTCTATGGTCAAAAAGTTTGATTTATATGGTGATAAACTCAAATCATGTGAGTTAATATAATGTTAATGGGTGTTGGCGAGCGAGCAAAGTGAGCAAAATACTGTCAGGTGTATATAATATTATATGATTTGTATTGGACCTTCTTTTCACATGCTCAACTATGTAACATCAATATAATAGTACAGAGCTTGGCAGTACATTTTCACTGGTGTTTGTAGGCTATCTTGGCACTCGCTAATTAGTTACCTGTATGCTAACCCCAAAAGTGTTCAAGTAATTACATGAAAAATATAACTTATTATCTAATATGTATGGTGTAATATAAAGAGCAATGGAAACCAAGGAAGTGGGTGAGAGGCTACATTTAATTTGTTATTTATTCACCCTTGCATGGTGTGATACAAGAAATATTAAGTGCACATGCTCAAGTGTAAAAAAATATATGCAACATGTATCTGAAGCTAGAATGTTGTTTCAGTAGTTATTGAATCATGTGCTGTGAAATAGAATACATCCTGTTCCTCCCTCTCATGAACACTGCAGCTGTGAGTGATCTGACATTGAACTCAAGAGCTTGCAGTATATTTGTCCACTGACATATTTACTCACCCATAAACATGTATGGACAATGCACTTAATTACTTAAAACTGGTGCACTTACTACAGGCAAGAAAGTTTTTTTTTACGGCTGATATATAAGTGTGATTACTTGGCTCTACTATTTTACTGCATTTAAAATTTGCATGATCCAGGATTATATAATATTGCACGAATGGTGTGATTAGATAGTAGTGGTATTGTACAAAGTACAATTATTCGTAGTTAAAAACATATTGCATCAATGTGATATTGTTCAATTTTTGTGTAATTCATTGTTGTTGTTTCTATAATGCTGCAGTGTCTCCTAGAAATATACAACTGAAAGAAAATTATAAAGAAGATACATGTACCATATCTTGGAAGGCACCACTTCATATTTGCCACTTCAACTTTATCAGTTATAGCATAAGTATAAAGAAAACTAATGAAGATTGGAAAGAGTTTTATTCTGGTACGAGAATATATTGTTATATATAACATCTTTCAATATAGTAATAACAATAATAATAGAAAAATTTTCTCATTCTAACAGCCAATGTTGTTAATTAAAACTTAACCCGATATTTCGACTTCTTGCCGAAGTCCTCTTCAGGAGTCGACTGTGGTCAAACTCTTCGTGGTGATATAATAACACAATGTAAACAGCACGATTTCTGAAGGGTATACTTACGGTTTATAATAGGTTTAGAGCTTCCAGGATGCTGGCTGTCCATGCTGCATGCAAATCACCCTCCAGGATATAATAAACAGTAAGCATACCTCCAGAAATCTTGCTGTTTACATTGTGTTATTATATCACTAAGGAGAGTTCGACCTCAGTTGACCCCTGAAGAGGACTTTGGCAAGAAGTGGAAACGTCGGGTTAAGTTTTAATTAACAATATGGCTGTTAGAATGAGAAAAAATTCCAAGAATGACTGAATCAATAACAACAATGTAAATCTTACTGAAGTATATAAACCTTATAGCAATAGTACTACTATATTGAGGAAATAATAACTAGTTCATTAATTTTTAACTTGCCATGTTTTACATTCGATTAAGAACTGCTTATGAAGATATTAATTTAGAATATTTAAACATTAGGTTCAAACTCAAATGTAACATTATAGCAGGTTTTAATAATTGGCTCTTCATATCTATTATTTTCTTTGAATTGCTGTAATTTAATGGTGTTATTGTTTAGATATCAAAGAAACTGAAGCAGAGCTCCCTCGGTCCACAGTATGTGATAATAAGTTGTCAGTGTGTGCTCGATATTGTCACTTAGTTGAAATTGGAATTGATAAAGAGAATGTACATGATGATCTACTGGTTCATGGATGTACAGATGGACAACATGAGCCTGTTTATTTGGAATCAGGTATATTATCATTATTATTGTATCTTCTTGCACACATTTGGGGAGAAATTTTAATTGGAAATGTTACTGTATATATCAGCTGCAACAGTAATATCTTGAATGATTTTATACCAGAATTGTGCCTCCAAGTTTTGTATGAAAAGCTTATGCTAAATCCGGTTAAATATCCCCAGTGCACTCAAAACTGGAAAGAAGGTACTATTTCAAAACTTTATTGGTGAGCGAGCAAAGTGAGCACGATACTGGTGGACAATTAAAAATTGGGTATATGTTATATATATGCATGTATGGATGGTATGTATGCTCCTTAAATGTACTCGCGGGTGCCGTTTTTTTCTCCTAAAAACACGGCTTTTTAGGCTTGACCCCAGTTTCTTCAGGTACTACAGCATTAAGGAAATAACCTTGAAACCTGGGTTCCAAATTGTGAGATAATTCTTGTGAAACGCTTGTTTTTCAAGTTCCAAAAAGTTACTGTGACCCATTACTATGGCATTAAAGACCCTTTACCAGAGATAAATTCAAAAACTTGCCGTTTTTTAATTGGAGCTGCTAAATGCTGCTTGTTGGTTGTCAAGTGCCACTGGTAGTCAAAATGGCTAAATATTAATACGAAGGAACCCACAATTACTTGGGAGAAGCTTTGGTAAGTACATAGTTCCATATTGTTAGCTAAAATTACAAAAATAACTCTGGTCATTGTTCTTTTGGTAGAGCTGCCAACTTGTTCACCAGTTACTGGTAATTGAGGTAGTCAGATTGGCTTAAATTGGATACTACAGAAGTTACCACAATTCAGTAATTTAAGGTAAGTGAATAATTATGTATTTGTTTAGTAATATTAATGGTCAACTGCTATATACTGTTTAGCATGAACACAGCTAGAGTTTATTATGTAACAATACTATAGTTTTATGTAACCTAACAAGGCAGGCTATCTCGATATTGGTGCTCAAGCACATCATTAGTTGGCGAGCGAGCGTAGCGAGCGAGACACTTACAGGGGTAACACAATCGAAAATCGGGGATGTTTGTTTATTTATTTAGATATATGTTTGGACGTATGTATGTCATTTTGTACTTTGACCCTCCGTA
>WLWI01001570.1_pt1 | contig 19779 bp, 9 predicted proteins | sample 6701501 | NCBI WGS metagenome assembly WLWI01 (sample SAMN12718690, study PRJNA515312) | sponge metagenome | isolation source: marine sponge | host: Mycale hentscheli | place: New Zealand: South Island, Marlborough, Capsize Point | collected 2014-11-01
TACAGATATATATTTAGTTTTAACAATAAATTGTCTTCCTTTTTACAAACCAATACCAATTCACTGCTTTACCATCCCAATCCTCACAAGTAGTAGGAGTCAACCATTGTGACCATTCATACCTCTTACTTTATATATACCTATACACTCAAACTCCCCTTATCCTGACTACCCAGTTCCAGGCACTCCCCTCTACCTGGCACCCCAATACTGCATTATAGGTGTGGTAAGAATCGCCCAGCTGGTCACCAAGTACACAGTGTATGTATGTACTGAGGAGAGCTGTAGAATCAACTTACAGCTGCTGGTTTGAGTAAAGGGTACAGTAAATTTACAGCAGCTGGTAGTGACCCTAACCATCTTTTATTGGTAAAAAAACTGGCAGAGATACTGCTGCTAGGATGAGGCAAGAAACTCTAAAACAAACTAAGCTAACCAAATATTTTTCAAAAAAATAATTGTGTAACTTATATACAAGTAGCTATTCCTCAAAGTATGTATGATTGTAATTATAAATAAGTCTTTACAATACCTATATATGTATAGTGTATTAAAATACAAGTGCAAATATAATTGTTCTCAGATACGGATATTTCTGAGTTAACGGCAGTGCCCAGTCTCTAGCTGCCCGTATTAGGGGAGTTCGAGTGTACATGTATATGTGTCTGTAGAAATATTTTCAACATACCTACTCATATTTAACCCTCAGCATGCATGTGCAAGAGTGTTATAGAATAGACATCCTGTCTGTTACATTCTGATTTTGGAGATTCCTGACAATTATCCATTAGTTTAGACATGAACAACGATTTTAGACCTTTATTGCGCAATAATACTTCTTTTAATTTGAGGCAGATTTTCTGAAAACTCTAAGCTGAAAGCTCAGTGTAGCTAATATAGCTTTTGTGGGTACCACACCCTATCATCAAGTCGTAATCACACGAGAAAATATTCTCTTGCTGGCCGCAGTAGTTTTGCTTTACACTGAAAGTTAACCGAGTGCTGGAATTAGAGTCTTGTATTGAAACCATATAATGGTGCGTGTCTCTTGCATGTTTAGCTTCTCTTCTTGTGTGCCTACTATTTTCACTGCTTGAGCTCTATTGATACCTGATTAGGAATAGCCAACTAAGTTATGGCCTAGTTCTAAGAAATGATTTTATAATTGTTAGCTACATTTCTAGTAGCGCTGAAAATTTGCACCTTTGATCTTAGTGCTTCATTTACTACGCTAATAATGAGACATTTACTTTAAAATTAACAAACCTTTTACATCTTGGTGCTGCATGTTGTTCTCGGCTAGGTACTTTAGTGCCTTTAAAATACACTTCACAATATACAGAACATTCTTGCAAATGAGCTGAACAGGAATCCCATGACTATACCACTGCAACAAGCCCTCATGTGGTTTCAGCTTGTCTCTCAAAGAACCTGTACAAGAAAACAAGTGAATTTCAATTTATTGTATGATCTTGACACCTTGATAAAATGCATGATATTTATAACTATTTCTCGTGTCAAAGTTACATTTTTAGTATGCAGACAAGCACTACACTTGGGCTTGAAGAAAAATTAGGTCGTATTCCAATAAGCTAGTTTCATCATTTTGTGATAAAGAACAGTACAAAACATATCACTAATCTATATTAAAATAATGAAAATATTTTGCATAAACAGTATTCCTTAGCACTTCATTATAACAAAAATACTATACAAGGGTGGGTTTAATTACCTCTATAATTATTGTTGTTATTATTATTTACCTGACATGAAAGGCATGAATTGGTAGCAATTTCGATGACTGACGTGACTGCTCCGAGGTCCAATCATTACGGCCAAAAGGCGAATCAGATTCAAATGCTTAAGCTTTTTCCATGTGTTCAATTCATGACAACGATATTTGGTCTAAGTTTAAAGTAATACAATATAATTTCACACTTTCTTTCTCAGCATTATTTTACTCATTAGATGTATTTTCTCTGTCACTGGCTTTTTTTTAACAATACAGAATTAACAATGCTTGGCTGCCACAAAATATTTAACTCAGGAACATTTTCTTAATGCACTAATACTCTGCCACTGAGCTATGCCAACCAGCCGGCACTGCTAAGGGATGCTACAGTCTTACCCCCAACGGACCAACGGAAATTTTTTCAAAGATTCTCTTTATCCCCAAAATATTTTTACTCTGCTAGTGATAAATTAGCAGAGTAAAAAATTCCATGGAGATAAAAAGAATCTTTGAAAAAAGTAAAATTTCCGTTGGTCTGTTGAGAGCGAGACTGTAGCATAGCAATACAGTATAAATACAGAATTGAAGTGTTTGGTTGCCAGCTGGTTGTCATAGCTCAGTGGCAGCTAGAGCACTTGTGTGTTAAGCAAGTGGTCCTGGGTTCCATTCCCAGTGGCAGCAACAGTTTGTATTGTTTAAAAGAAGCTTGTGAGAGGGAAAGAATACATCCAATTCAGTATTATTATATATATTATTATATTATTTTTATTATAAAATTATTTATCACAAAAATACCATTTTCATAGCATATTTCTGTCCAAATGCTTCGTGTGCATAAACCGATCCATTGCCACCTTTTCCGAGAGACTTTAACTTTTCGGTATTTGGTAAGGAACATATTTGTCCTCTCACCAATGAAATCTAAAAAAAAACACATAAAATTCTTCAAATACACAACAATCAAAACTTTCACTTACCAAGCCGGAATCAGCATATATGATGGTCCCAGGATGATCACTTTGATATTTGTCCACGTGCAAAAATTCAATATCCTTATTATCTGCTGAACCATCCCAAATCTTTGGTGATCCAGAAAATTCGTCTAAGGCACCAGCAACATCTCCCTCCTTGTTGATTCTAGCTCTGCCAACTGGAGGTTTGTTCACTGTAACTGGTGACTCAAATGGTAACACACGAGATCTTTCTTCTTGTTCATCAGAAATTCCACCTTCCTGATTTCGTCCTCCGAATAATAATGTAGGTTCACCACCAGAAGCTTGCTCGAGCTCATTCTGTCTTGAGCCATGTTGTGGATCTACATCATGCTGATGTTCATGCTGGTCCTTGCAGCCCACTGCTGCATTAAACAAGGATGATGATCTATGTGAGTATTCTTCAAGGCTGTCTGTTGCTGAGGAAGACCTATAATAATGTCATACCAATGGAGTAGGATTATGAAAAATATCAGGGGGCCAATATTATAGGGCCAAAAACTGTCATAAATATGTTCAAAGACTTATGGTCTACTAATTGCAATGTCACAATGGTTCTTGCATGGTTATTTATTATATATAGATATATAATATATATATATAATATGTTAATAATTACCTACATTGCTGATTAGAGAGGAAGGTTATGGCATGAAAGATAAGGTGATATGTTTTCCTTTCAATTGGTGAATTCATACAGTAATTTTAGATTGTTTTTTTTTTTTTTATATGTATACTATCATTAAGACCGTGAAGTCAAATTGTACCTGAGTGTTTAGTCCGAAGCCATTCCAGGAATTCTTAAGTTTCAAGAAAAAAAATGACTCAGGGAATTTCCTTTAGCCATAGCTAAAACTAAGCCAATCTTTGCTGCAGCAACTAAACAAGTGATGCATCTGATCTAGTATATTAGTAGCTGACCTAGTTTTCACATACAACCCATTATTACGTCAGATTCCAATTTTCCATCAAAGGACACAGCTGTACGGAGTCTAGTGTAGATGTAAACATGGGATAATTATTGAGCGGGATAGGTCCCAATGATAATTATTGAAGGAGCTATTGCCCCGCCCCCCTAGCCCGCTCACTTCCTACGTTACTGTATGTAATTTGACACTGTAACCAACCACATAATATGCAGGCAAGGACAGACCTGCATCCTCCTTTTTTTAAGTTGTAATTCTTTTAAAATTATTGAACCCATACAGATAAGTTATGGTTTTTTGTATTTGTTTTTATTGTCTGAAAACAGAGATTAAGAATTTTTTTGACATAGAATTACCAAAATACCTAGCAAATAAGTTTTTTGTTGGCTATGAACTTCAAATACTCAGAAAAGAAAATATGAAGTCTAAAGAAAGTCCCACAGCATTTAGGAAGGATATGGATGAAATTTTTCTTACCATACATCACGAGCAATCGACCAGTCTAGTTCCTCAGAGTCTCATGAAAACCTGCCATAAGAAAGACTGGTTCCTATTCTTTTTCAGGCGATTAATTAGAAACTATGTTGCTTGGCTATAGCTACCTACTTTGGATGCCTGGCTGGTTTGTTTATGGTTGTTTGTGGTTGCTTTGCGGTAGAAATTAAATAAATCAAATTCTAACTTTAAAAGGCACCAAAAATGTTGAAGAAAGTTAGCGTTGAAATGGTTCAAATGTATCATGAACAGATTGGGGTAAATTTGTTTATCAATTTTTAAACCAAAAGAAAATTAACTTTATTATATCTTGTGATGCTTTACATACAATTATCTCAAGTAAATTTGAAACAAATGAACAAACCATATTCTTTAACTTACTCTTCTATCCTTGTTTCTTGGTAATTTTTATTCTTTGAGATATTGATGGCATCTCTATCTGCAAAAGTGTTAGCAAGCTGGTCCACATCTGATGTTCCTTTGCCTGTTTCCTACAGAGTCAAGAAGTAACACATGAAAAAAATATGCTAACTATATAGATGTAGGTATTTATTATACTTGTATGTGATTGTGCACAGAAAAAATTGGGCACAAAACAGGCCCGTCAAATTTGTAATGTATGTATTATGTAATTTTTTTCACCATTAAGAAATTATATAGTGGTAACTTCAACTGTGTTGCCGTCATATACAGGACCTAGTTCAACAGGTTTAAATTTTGAGAAGTACATCAATCTTTTTCTGACATTTACAGCATGCCGCATTGTGCTTAATTTTCCTATGCATGGTCATGTATGTAAAATAATATATTATAATTATACGTAATAATATCTTAAAATTGCAAAGAGAATAAACAATTTTCTATAGTAGATAACAACACACGAATGTTACTACTAAATGTTCCAAGTGCCTTGAATTATAAGTATAATAATTTTTTATGCTAGAGGAGACAGTTATACATCCCAGCACATGGGGAACCTGTGAGATATTTTTAAAAACTTTGTATCTTCACCAATAATCTGCACTCCCTCCCCCCCTCCCCTACATTCAACAATGAATGCAATTAACAAATATTCATATGTTTACCCAGATAGTGCACTACATTTGTAAACATGAAGGTATGGGCATTTAGCTACTTCTTTGAATGACAGTCTAAATTTACAGCAGGCACTATCGCTGAAGAATTTTCCTAATAATGAATTAATTTTTCTTGGGTTTTTCCCCATACTTACCAGCTAGAATAAAACACTTAAGATGTACGTGGATATGAGCAAAATACACACATGCTTCCAAATTACTAATAAGTCAAGACAGTTGGCTATGAAGGCATTAAAAATATGTCTATAAATATTATAGCACAGTAAAACCGCTATAAATCCCTGATCGATGTATCTTATGCAGCTAAACATGACAATACTAAATATCAACTAAGAGGGTTGACTGACTTCTTATTTAAATAGTGCAGCTGATTATAAATACATTAGGTAATATATTTTTTGTCAGAGTGAGGGAACTATACAATTATACATGCACCAAGTCAAAAATTGCCTGGATAAGAGGAATTACTCAACTAACAAATATTATCAGTGCAACTAACCATGAATATTATTAGTGAACTGAGATCACTAGGGACTGAGTCACCATAAACAGGAAGTGCTGCAGCAGACACACTTGGCACGTGTGCTGAAGTAGAGTTTTCATAATGGTTTTCATTCAAGTCGCCATTTAGAGACATGTTGCACTGGCCTTCTTTGCTACTCCCTCCAACGGCCTTATCGATTACTTCTGATTTAGAAATAACATATTCTGACTTTCCGCCTGTAATTACCGCCATGCCTGTGGTTGGATGTGGCTCCTCTGAGGGCAATGGATTTAACTCAACTATTGGTGGTAATGGTTGTGCTGACTGTACAACCCTTTTTTCCAATTGAACTATATTCTTGGCACTACTTCCATCACTAGTAGACACCAAAGTACTATACACTGATGGAAGCTCCTCAGGCTCTGGTACAATACTTCCCCGTTTACCTTGAAATGGTACTTGGATGTCTTTCATTTGTTGCTGGGTAGTCACCATAACACCCTCACGAGACATCTTGGAGTCAGAGCTGCCTGTGACCTCTTCATTTACTGGAGATTTGTCACTGAAATTGCCATGGTCCAAGGTTAAGTCTGTTTCTTCACATGGATGATGGTGGCTGGTACCTTTCAATAAATAGAAGTGATAGCTGCTAGAAGATCCTATGATATTACACAATAAAAATTAATATGTGACAGAATCTTGCTATAGCAATGACGCACCAAAGGTGCAAAACCTCAGCGCTATTAAACACTACCTAGCTATTACAATATAATCTCCCTCCAAAAGAACAAGCAATCTGTTAGCTATTTTTAATGAGGTATCAAAATAGCTCGACCAATGAAAATGGTACATGGAAACGCTGTCTTCATAAGAAGAAGCTAAACTAACCAGAAACACTCACCATACATTTTCAACGCGAAACTTCACTTCTTTCAACTCCTTTAACTTCCCCGGAGTAATGCTTAGGAGCCTGAGCATAAAGCTAAGTACACCGCTGGCTGCAGAAAGTATTTGCTCACGTGATTATGACGTGACGCTAGGGGGCGTTGCCCATAAAACTGGTACCTACGCGGATTTGATAGATTCGCTTTTTCTCAACGAATAGCCCGAAATTAAAAAAGTAGCACAATAAAAGGTCTCAAATCTTTGTCCTGAGTAAGTTCATACCTAAATCAACTGTTAATTGTCAGTAATCTCCAAAATCAGAGTGTGACAGACAGACAAACACACAAACAGACAAACAGACAAACAGACAAACAGACAGGACGACTACTATAACCCTCTCGCGCATGTGCGTTGAGGGTTAATTACATGACACTCTTAATTTAAACTAACTCAAAATCATTCCAGAACAAAATTCTATTGTAAGAAGGTGAAGTTTGCCTAAGCTAAAGATTAGGCTCTACAATTATTTGAATGTTCGAGGAGGCTAGCATACAACTTATATGACTCTTGTAGCTTAGAGTTTTTGTTGATTTTTAATATTGTACTATGAATAAAAATCAACAAAAAACTCTAAGCTACAAGAGTCATATAAGTTGTATGCTAGCCTCCTCGAACATTCAAATAATTGTAGAGCCTAATCTTTAGCTTACTTAAATATTATTTCAGAGTAAAGTCCAGACAACTGACATTAAAGTAAGGTGTATCCACTGAGAGATCACATGTCCATCAAGTATACTTTGGTGGCATATTCGTTGGCATTTCATTCATCTGAACTTTTTTTTAACCACTGTGTTTACAAATTTGGATAAGACTTACCTTGTGAAGCTATTTGACGTGGAATGCAGGCCAATACAGGGAAAACAACAACAAACAAAAACTTAACAACATTGGGAACTAGCTAAAGACTTAGCTGCAACAATCTGATAACTACAGCCTCTGCCTTTGATCAATAGTAACTGCTATAAAGTATGCAACAGAAACACACTTACCTTCCTCCACCAGTTCTAGCGTCCTTGAATTCCAGTCAAGATCAAGTTCTGGGTATTCTTTAACGGCACTTTCTCCCAAATCGTTCAGGTCATAATCAAGAACATTCTTGAGAGCATATATATAAAAATCCTCATTTCTGGGGTCAACAATAAAAGTAACGTCTCCCTTCCAGTCTAAATCTAATCGGAAACTTAAACCTCCGATACGACATTCTTGACCAGCTAATTCTAGCACACAGGTCACTACCTCTTCCAGTGAATTGGGCGAACAGGAGGTTTTGCATAAACTAAAAGATGTAGATCCCTCACGAAAAATTAGTCGACTCATTTTGCTTAAACGACCGTGAACTAGCTATATTTAATCCTTTTCTCATATCGCGCTATACGAGAAAAGTAAGAGTGGCTCGAGAAAAGTGCTGCGTCAACCTAAGGCGGTCGCGGTGCTGCTGCGCCCCACCCTCTTCCGCCGATTTTAGTACTTGCCCCAATTCATGTTTGAATAGTGCGGACTGAAGAAAAGGACAGATATTGTTCGCGTCAGCTCTCTAGTGTTTTTGAGGATCTCAACTCGCTTTTCCCCCTCGGATTCTAAACGCTGTGAAATACCGTCAGTCCGCCGCTCTCTTCCCTATTCGTCGATAACGCTAAGTTGTAGTCCTGCTGTGTATTTGCACCTGTGCCAAAAAAATATTAAATATATATAGCAGAAAGAGATGGTTCTCGATTATTCCAGTGGCTAGGGGGGCTAGGCAATGGAGGAAAAATCAAGCTACGTTGGAAACTGGAATGGTATTAACTATTGAGGGTACCTATAGAAAACCTCTTGTTCTCTTCTATCTATGGTTGGAAGCTCATAGATTATCCTTGCCTATACTCGTCTGTTTTGCTCTACACACACACACACACACACTCACACACACACAACCTATACAGATACTCTTCAATATCCAGAAGAGGATGTAGCCATTTCACAAAACAAATCTTCGTCTGAAGATAGCAAGAGACTTGTGGATAGCCATGGAACATTGGCACAACCAAACGCATTAAAAATAACCAAGAAGCCAAGTCTGACTGTCCCATTCATCTGCCCAAGTCTTGGTAATGAGCATGCGTCAGCTGAAGTTTGTGGAGATATCACTTCCCCTCGGCCAATGAGCATGGAGCCTCAGCGTAGCAAAGCTAGCAATTTAAGTAGCCATCCACTGGAAGATGTAGCTATTTCAAAAAACCAATCTTTGTCTGAAGATAGCAAAAGAATTGTAAACAACCATGAAGCACTAGCACATCGAGACACCTTTAAAAGGACCAAGGAGTCAAGTTTGACTGTTCCATTTGTCGTTCAAACTTTTGGCAATGACCAGGTATCAGCTGAAGGTTATGGAGACATTGCTTCTCCTCGTCCTATGAGCATGGAGCCTCGGCGTAGTGAATCAAGCAGCAGTGTGGTTGGTCAGGCTATCATTGCTGATAAGAGTCAACTCGTGATGTCCGATTTTATGTGTAAGAATTAACACAGTATAATTTAGATTGATTGTCATCAGACATTCTGAATGTATTTAGGTTTCTGGAAAGGATGCTATCAGCCAAGCATGGCTAATGCTTACTTAAAGCAAGCACTGCGACTAACTACTGGCAAATACAACCATCACTCCACTGAGGTATTCATTCAATTTTCTCTTATGGAGTGTAGTAAGATTGATGTTGTTTTATAAAGATTTTTGGAAGTGAAGGACCTTACTTCAACAGAGATGGCACTTTCAAGGATTTCAATCAACTCAGGAGTGTGAACCCAGGGATAGTGATTTACGGCCGGACGGTATGTAGTACATACATAAGTGCAGTATGATTTGAAGGGTATATGCTTTGTTGTTATTATTGTTGCTGCTTGCTATTATCACTTTTATTCTATTAATTTAAACTTTGGATAATTGTGTGTATATACACACATAACAGGAATGACACGCTAAGGTGGGCCAGGTAACCCATGGCCCACCCAATATTTATAGAGTAAATCATGTAAAAACTCAGATTAATATATTTAAGTAGCTGATTAATTATGTCCACTCAACACAACTGGTGGAGTTCAAAGTAATGATAATCACGTGATGAAGTTTTTTGTTTTGTTTTAAATCTTTAAATACATTGTGTAAATAAATAGAGTGGCCCACACAGTAGCAACTAGGATGAGCCACCTCGGCATACCATGTACTTTACACATGCATGTACTACACGTACATATACACATGATACATTGTACGTTAATACACACACAACAGGATATCTGCAACCACACAACTATCTTAACACATTATGCACACTAACTTTCTATCATCACACATGTAAGATGCATGAGTTTCTGTGTACATAGAAGCACATATTGAAAGACCACATTTACCCGCTGTGGCTAGATGTATAAGATAACTTCTCATTGTTTCTTCTATTTTTTGTGCTTGTTTTGTTTGTTTGGTTGATTTCTTCATTCAATCATTTATTTATTTATATTTATTTATTTATTTATTTATATATTTATTTATGTTTGTTTTTACTCAGGAGAAGGTCTACACAATAGAAATTGGAGTTTGCTTTGGAAGAAATTTGAACTTCAGTAAATGTAACAGCTATGTTTTGAAAAGAGTAAGCTATAGAATGATATATCAATACATTAAAAATGATTATACATTGCACACTATAGAGGCCATTTTCAAAGAGAATTCTTGATGCGTGGAAGCTCTTATCAGATAATGATCATGTCATGCCACTCACAGGGGTGATAATGGCTGACAAAGGCTTAGTGTATCAAGTTACAGAGTGCATGCAGGGTAAGAGAAGCATTTACAATGATAGTACAACACTCTATTATTAATTATTTATATTTGCAAGTCTTTGTCCACATAATGCCTATATCACACAGTTAATTTTTTTTTTTTTATTTATGTTGTATATAGTTGACCTAAGACAAGCCAGAAAGCAAGTGACTCTGATACAACTGGCAGCAACACAAGACAATAAGAGGTGGTCTCGAACTTGGCGAAACTTTTCTAACATCATGCGTTCAGTGCTGCAAGGGATCATTCACCTCAACAAGCATGGTCATCAGCACTACGACATTAAGGGTAATGTTCCAAGTACCTCAGATTAATAATTATTATACTGTTGTTGTTGTTGTTGTTGTTGTTGTTGTTTTTAGAGGATAATATTTTCGTAAATATGCCTCGCGGATGTACATGCGCATCAATTCTAGAATGTACTTGTGAAGGGCTTGCGGAAATTAGAATTGGGGACTTTGACACTCTGAGCACCATAGCAGGACCTAAACATAGGACCTGTGGAACTAAGTTCTATCGGCCACCCGAGGTAGGTTTCAATTCATCATTATCATAATATTTACAACTAGCAAGTACTCTACCATCCAGTGGCACTTGAGGTACTAACTTTTTATAATTAGGAATGCGGTAGCGTAAGTCCGTTTTTGGTTTAGTTACATCATTTTCCTTCTCCTACTCTCTTTCTTCCAGAACTATTTCTTCTCTCTTCCAGCTCTTTCTCCTTGACTCATGGATTCCCTTATCCTCTTTTGTCAACCTCTTCCTGCTTCTCAGTCTCTCTGTCCTTCTATTCACGATTGTAGACTTAGGCTTCATGAAACTGTTGTCTTTACTTTTGGACGTTTTATCAACTTCTGCCATCCTCACCTGTTCCTGTGTATGCAATAGTTGTCATTCCTTAGTCATCTCAGCTGAATGTAATGACGCTTTGCCCATTCAATTTGTGGCGATGATAAACCAACCCAGCCCAGCTAATAGGTTATTCATGTATACCGGCGTCGTTACTGACACACAAGCATGTTGTGATATAATCAAGTTTGTACTTTACTCGATTGCAAACTACCCTACATTGCACGTGTTCACACATGCATGTCTTTAACTCTACAAAAGGCAACTAGAACATCCGAATATGTCCCTGGTAATTGTATTGTGAACAATAGTGTTGATAAGGAAGATGCACTACATAATACAGAGAACTAACTTCCTTTATACACTTTTTCCCTTGCCTTGTGGATATAATTAGAAGAGCTTCAATATAAATTGGAGTGCCTGTCCTATATAGTGGCTTTTTCCTTATCACTATCATCGTGGGTCATGGCTGTGGTGTGAGTGGTCTCTGTCAATAAATTTTATATAGGCCTTATCGCCCACAGATATTTATGCTGAGTGTATGTACTCTATTGTTTACATTACATCATCAGGTTAGTGTGAAGGATGTGTATGAATATTGTGAGTGAATACATACAAGTGTGTGTGTGTGTGTGTGTGTGCGTTGAGTTGGTAGTGTGGGTATAGTCATGTGGCTTGCGTGAGATCACAGTTGTTGATCATATCAATTAATTCTACCCCTTTCCCTCCCTGCACACGCACACGCACACACACATGAAAAATGCTTTATGCATATTTTCTTTATCACATGTTACACGGGCACTGTACATGTATATAGTATACTTTCATAATGCACACACATTATATGCACACATATATATTTATATGATGGCACCATTTTCATGTGACTCACATTGCATGGGCACTGTACATATGCGTACTAAACACTTTCATTACAAACACACACTCAGATTGTCATGAATGTTGTTGTTATTTCCCAGAGTGAATCTATGACTTCAAGCTTGACATACGAGCATCCCACACGAGACTCCTGGAGCCTGGTAGTTATACTGCTTCACTTCTGCTGTGGAACTGCAATGAAGGAATCAGATACAGAGGTATAATCTTAGGCAACCAATTATCTTTAATTGCTATATTTGCACTCAAGAAAATGTTTTTTTAATACGAGAGTAACAGTGACACGTAAACCTCTCAAGCGTATGTGTAAGAATACATGTGTTTATGCATACACATAAATTATACATCTATAATATATTATACATGTATTGTATACAATGCATGCAGACATATATGTATAATAGCATGTCTAGATGTATCCCTCACAGTATAAAAACAATTGAGAAGAAACTCAAATAGCTTGTCATGTATTTATTATCACTGCTTCATAATTACATGTTGTATGTATTCATCTAGATGGAAGAGATGCCTTGGTTGAAAAACCAGGAGTGTCACTATGCGAAAAACCGTCTGCTAAAGGTATTCCGCTCCTGTGACCCACGACTCCTGCCAGTGGCACTGTTTGCAGCTCAATGCCTCGAGACAGACTATAAGAAGCGTCCCACGCCGCAAGAGATCCTGAAGCACTGGGATGCCATATGCGTTTGACTTAGCTATTCCCCTCCCCATAACTAGTTCATAAATATTTAGTTCATTGCATGTATTGCATGCCAATTTTGTTTGTATTCAAATTTTTAAAATATACAATATTTAGACCAACTTATTTTTAACTCTCTCCCAGTGGCGAGCGTATTAATCCATGCAGTTTAGTATGAGAAGCTGTCCCAGCATTAGCAGTAACTATGATATTTACTTTAGCAATAGCTAGCTATTAGAAGCTGTGCAAAATTGTGTAGCAAGTTGAGTTAAAAGTGTATGTATAGCTCTATAGCACTTGTGTTAGTTGATAGTAGTCTCTCGCAGCCGGACCCTTTACCCAGCGTAGCAGTAGGTAAAAGGGTCTGGCTATGCAAACTAGTTGAATTGCACTTCACTGGATATAAAACAGTTTTACATTATTTTGAAAATATGAAATCAATGGCTATAAAAATAGTATTAAAAATTAAACAATGTGATGGATAAAAGTAATCCAAGAGCTACAAATAATATTATACAATGAACTTTGTGCTTTAAAGAAGCATAAAAAAAATACTAAATGAAATGAAAGAATGAAAAAAATGAAGTAAATAGCTCATGTTGAATTAGCTATACGCAGCATATAAAAATATGTGCCAATAGTTCATGAAAATTCGAATCGTTCCAATTATAAATCGTTAGTAATTCTTTCATGTTCGGTTGCAAGAAACCGCAGATCTGTCCACAAGACATTTCTTGATGAGTATAGAAAGAGGAGGAGAGAAGAGTTATTTCAGTCTATACATAATGGAGACAAGGGAAACGTGTACCCTTATGTTGGAGGACTTCTATATCTGCAAAACAAGAAAATAAATATACACATGTTGAGTTAATTGAAGGTGGTTGAGGATATTTTTTGAATAAAAAAGGGTTTAGGTAGCTAAATTTATAAAATAAGAAAATTCAACTTCAGAATGAAGTTGATATTCCATATTTTCCTGTGTTATCTTATATCAATGGCTCCCAAGATATCTGACAGAGCTGTGGTTTTATCATGTCCAAGGCTCAATTTATAAAAGATTATCTATATGCCTACAATTACAAATACAACACTTACTTGACTATGTCTGTGTCTGTCGAGCAACCATCGCAGAATTTCACTGGCTGACCATCGGAGCTTGAAGTCAGGATTCATACACTTATAGGCTAGACAAGCCACCACACTGGTTCTGGGGGAAAGGTGCTCATTAGCTGCAGCTAAAAAGTCTACAAGAGCCACAACTGCTATCACATCCTCGTTGTGCGGTGTGTACGTGTTCTTGGCAGTTGGTTGCTTCAGTAAAACGTTCGCCTAATTAAACAGAAAGAAAAAGAAGAATGAGAATAAGGAATAAAAAAAAAAAAAAAGAACACAAGCAGTAGCTACTATTCAAATGTTTTTTTCCATTGCTACTATTCGAAATGGCTTGGTTATTCACAACTATATTTTACAGTAATGAATACTATTAAATTACTTAATTAATTCAGAATTATACTTAGTAATAACATGTAATACATTGGTAATATGAAGGAAAAGCTCACTCTATATATATTGTCTTTTGCTATGTCATTCCTTCCCTCATACAGAGACACGATCATCCTTCCTAAGCTCCAAATGTCGCACCACGAGCCACAAAAGTTATACTCCACTTTATCAATGGAACCTCCCACTGTAATCTTTTTGAAGCACTCCAAACTTTCAGTGGGTAGCAACATTTGCTGCACAAATACAACCAGAATGGTAAATACACAAGTTAGTTGTATTCTAACAGTAACTTATAACCTTTTGTGAATCATAACTAGCTTTGGACACAGAAAATAGAGATTATGATAGGCTAATTATTGAGTACAACTACACATCTGCCTTTCTATGCACATTTCACCGTTATGATACTACTATATTGGCTGTTAGAACGAGAAAATGTGTTATTATTATACAGTAATATATATCATATATGACAATATACAGCACTGGCTGGTAAACCCCACTTAACTAAATAATTTAGCATTATTAAAAGTTGACAACATACTTCCATTTTTTTACAAACTGACACTAGTTACCTCTGATGCTCGCTGTCCCACAGTTCCAGGATCACATTCCCATTCTGCTTGTGTCTTCTCCCTACACCGCACATTGGGAAGTGATTTTGGCTGTACTGCATCTTTGGTCTCCACAATGGAGTCAAGATCTGCCAGCATCACTGAGAACTTCTTCCCGCTCTTCCAAGAACAGTTACAACTCCAAATGTCAGGACAATTACATGTCTTAAGAATAAGAATGTTAGATGCTGGAAAGGGAAATAACAACAAAACAACAAATAATAACTTATCATTTAACTTAATATGAATTTATTACATGCAGCTCATGACGACAAGCCTCTATTTACTTATCACTCCGCACTACCAACAACCTGTTTACCAACATACAAATCAAAATAACAAAAAAAATTCTCCATTTTTCATGGTAACAGCTGATCACCACTATAAATAGCTATGATTTTGTTAATTTACTATATCTGATATACTAATAACCACAGAGTCATATATATCATACAAATCTCTTGTCAATTGAAAACACCAGTAAAAATTCATATCTTAAACTAGTCATGAATGTCATTTAAAACCTAAATACTATATTAGAGTGTTTTCGTGTATATGTACCAGTTAAGTATTAATGTTTAAAGGGGTGCTAGCACAGCAATGCCTTAAAAAATTGACACAATATTCCTCCAAATATGTTACAAATATTCCTCCAGAACGACAGCTTTCTCCAGTAAACTACCACTTCATCACCCGACCAGCCACCAGCCATATTCCTGGTTATATTCACAGAATCACCTTTGACGTCGTGATGCTGCATGTTCCTCATAGCCAAGTAGTCGAGCGCTTCAAGGCAGCACTTGACAATGTAGAGAATATTAGAACTGATAGACTGGAGAGAAATACCAGTAACTCTATGCAATTCAAAAAGGTTCTTGTAAGGTTTCAGACAGTCCTGGACAGAACCTAAATATACATTATGTAATTTAATGTAAAGAAATTGTTCAGATTGCTAAATGCACAAAAAGATAGCCTCAGCATAAAATTACTACCCTATTACACCCCACCCGTCTCTCCCCCCCCCCCCCTCCCCATCCCCATCCCCATCCCTACATCTCACTCCCTTCCTACCATCACCACACTATCAGAACATAACTTCCAACTAGTAAAGCCATTTAATTTTGAACTAAAAACTAGTAGATTTTTAGATATGTACCAAGCTCAAAACAATAATTTTTTTTAATTGTAGCCAATGAACTAACCTGTCATTAGAGGCATGAACTGGTAACACCATCTGCCTCGTGATCCACTCCTAGCAGGTCCCATCCCAAGTGCCAGCAGAGAAATTAAATTTGGATGGTTTAGTTTGCTCCACACGTTCAGTTCACCACATCGATATTCAGTCTGCGTCATAATACATAGCCAGATCATAAATCAATGTATACATATAATGTGGTTAATTCACCTCTTTTACAGCATATTGGTGTCCTTGGATGCAGCACTCAAATACAATTCCATTACCTCCTTGTCCCAGAATTATATTTCGTTGGATACGGTATAATTGCACTTTAGTCAATGGAAACTAAATAGTGAAAGACATAATAATTGACCATAGCATTAGTTAAAAGTATCTGAATGTATACATACCTTATCTGTTGAAAATATCACTGTATGTGGTTGAATATCACCATAACACTTGACATCCTGGAAAGGTTTGTGGGCCTTTGAATTTCTACCAGCCATGCTCTCCCTATTCACTGCAGCTCCTTTTAACATTTGATCAGAATTCAAGCCTCCATCTTCAGTGTTATCTATGACAGCTGCTTGGTTGCCTTCGTTCGATTCATCGGGATGTCTAGCAACCAGAACATTCGCAGGTAATTCATTCTGAGATGCAGCGCAGTTTTTGAATCTCTGCATATCTTGAGGCGGTACAGGAAGAACCAATGCCTGGCGACTAGAAGGTTCTCCGTTCGCTCCTGCAAAAACATCACCTTCTTCATTAAGCCTGTGAGAATTATTCTCCTGTACGACGTCAATGCGACCAAATTGATCTCCATAAAAATTGTCAGTAGCAGTGCCCTGTATAGAAGGGACATGAATGTAGGACACTTGTGGATTGAGTGTTTCTTTCATGTGATCAATGCAAGCCGCTGCTTCGGGTGCCTTGGTCGGAACTGATGCAGGCTTTACGTGGACTACTACTGCAGCATGCTGCTCTCCAGGCTGAGTAGGACAAGATGCAGCTGATGGAATTTCTCCTGGCACTGTAGATGTATCTTGCTGCCGATTGTTACTTACGCAATCCACTGGTTCTGGAAACTTCAATGAATTGGAAATATCATCTTCCAAACTTTCACATGATAATTGTCTATAACAATAATAATAACAGGTAGATATCAAGTTAAATGCTCTAATTATTACTATTATTATTATTACTATTATTATTACTATCATCACTATCATTACACGATTAAAGAAAATAGAATATTCATAGCACGAGAAAAAACTAGAAATTTAATTTGAGATTCAACACATTTTTAATGGCAAGGCATATGCGCTCACAAAGAGTACTTACTAATAATTTCTTTATTGATCTGACTAACTTACAAATCTGTATCAACATCTGTGTATTTCTTTACAACACAGATATCAGAATGCCCAATAACAATATCTTCGGGTAAGTTATTCATGAGTTGATTGAGAACATCTTGGCTCCACTGACGATCATGTTTACTGCAGCAAATACTCTACAGAGTGGAAAAAAATGAATTTAGCAATCAAGAGTCTGCCATTACTGCTCTTTGTTAATTTGATTTTACAGTCTTTGATATATGCACTGAGCTTGTGCTTCAAAACACTTGGTTTAGAACATCTATTATACTTGCACACTTTATATGTTTATACTAGTGAAACACTGAGCACACATGCATGTGTGTAAGAATTTAAGCACTTACGTGTAAATTATTATTTAATTTTTATTGGTCTGCCACAGCATATTTTGAAATCAGTCGACTCCTAGGCATCACAAGAAAGCTTCACTACATTGAATGTGCCAAAAACTTTGTTTTAACAGTTTAGGCCCTTATAAGGGTAAAGGTGTTTTGTTGTTGTTGTTTTTGTAATTTATACACTGCTATTCAACAAAGACACGACACAGCAGCTTACACAACTACTTTTCAGTTAGTTTCTGTTTCTATTGAGAGAGGTCAGTGTGAAGGGAGACAGCATTGCACCAGCATCACATAAATAACATGAGTTAGCTCTAAATCCCACATAGCAACATACACAAAAGAATACTGAATTACTGCATTTCGCTAGTGTTTTAATGGTGACCCTCACCAACCTAAGTGCTTAAAATTATATTCTCACCATAATTGTATTAATTCTGAAGCTTATTAAGCTAAACAGGAATGAATTGTTGTCGTTTTTGTTTATAACATGCTTTGTATTTTTATTTAGGCAAAAATAACAAAAAACATGTACAAATCTAAAAAGAATAGCAATGAAATAGTTGGATAGCCCCTGGTAAAATCCCTAAATAATGAATATGATTTAACCAAATTAGGCAGAGCCTATCCAACAATAACACATATGATTGAAGCCATATGTGAGTGGGTCTAGGAAAAGGGACCTTATGGAGCAACCAAAATAAATGAGTTTTTTATGCTAATAAAGTGCTAAAATACTGGAGGATAAAACCTTCGACGTGCAGAGAAACTGGCAGTTGAACTGGGCTGTATTCAGCAAAGCAATTGAACTAGAAATCGAGAAAACATAAAATTGAATTTCCACTTCCGGTATAATTAACGTTTCCGTATACTTAACAGCATACTCCGCATACGCAATTAAATCGTACAGCCGCTTTTTAACGGCGACTAACGAAGTTTGCGTAGAGTTCTTTTTAGCTTTCAAAGCGACTCATGGCCAGTCTTGTCGGAATCCTTGGCTACTCTACTCGCTGTAGCGGTAAACTTTCAGCCAGAGGTAAGTTGTAGAGTGCATGCAATAGCCTCAAAGCTATGCCGTTTTTTCCGCCCATCCCCCGTTTATTGTACTTCGAGAACGAGAGAGAATAAAAAGTAGCTTGTCTTTCCACGGCATGCTTGGGGTCTTTTAAGCTGTTTTGACATTTGAAATTTGGCATAGACGTAGAGTAAGGGTCACTAAGACCAATTCTGCAAAAAACAAAAATAGGAGAAAGAAAGAATTTTTCCGATGACTTCCTTCTGGAGCCTAAATCTCAATTTTTGCGCCGTAAGGTCCCTTTTCCCAGACCCGCTCACATATATTAGACTCTATATCTGAATGGTACTGTTGGTCGGTGACCTTACCTCATCTCATGTAATAGTACACATATAGAAAAGTTACAACCACATTAATGCTCTTGAATGGGGAAAAATAACACAATATAAGGTGTGAGCCTATGGTTGCATGCATCCATGTGACAAGATAGAGAGCAAGTTATGACATTTTATCTAGTTAATGGGAGTAACTTATAATACCATTACATTTACCTCATTTATACTTGTTTCTCCTTCGCATTGAAAATCTACATTGATCCTCATGCCCATAGTACAACTCTCACGTGATCCTGAACTTATTTTTCGTTGAGGCTCTTCGATATCCAAAGATTCTGCATCACCTTCAGCTTCTTCTTTCACTGCCTGTAATCTGTGGCGGCAAAGACTACTTTCTGGTGATGCTTGGGATTCCACTTTCCTCTCACTAACAGACAAAGTGTCTGATGCATCCTGAGGTCGAGGTGCTCCATTCCCCTCAGCAATGCAAGCA
>WLWI01001572.1_pt1 | contig 19761 bp, 7 predicted proteins | sample 6701501 | NCBI WGS metagenome assembly WLWI01 (sample SAMN12718690, study PRJNA515312) | sponge metagenome | isolation source: marine sponge | host: Mycale hentscheli | place: New Zealand: South Island, Marlborough, Capsize Point | collected 2014-11-01
AGTTTTTGATAAAGTTCCAGTAAAAGCATTAAGCCAAGAAGTTTCTAGCAATAGAATTATATATGGTAATTTTATTGATAAACATTCATCACCTGACGGTTTGAATTATAGCGTTCAAGTAAACGACAAAGTAAGTCTACCAACATCTACATCATCAACATTAGCTAAAAATGATCCAAACAACTATGTTAGAAAAGAGTATCAAAATCACACTTTAAAACAAAATAGAAATTACCAAGTAGGGTTAGTATTATCAGATAGGTATGGAAGACAATCTAACGTTATTCTTTCAAATGTTATAGACACTACAATAGCTTCTTATGTTGCTTCAACTTTTTATCATAGATACTCTTCAACAGAAGACAATATATTATTAGATAAATATCCAGCATGGCCTGGTCCTAGTGCACCACCTGTAAATGTCAACGCTCCTGTTGATCCTTATACTTGGCCTGGAGATCAAATTAATGCTATATTTTGGAGTATTATACCAGAGTTAAAAACACAAGATGGTTATCCAGGCATATATAGCGAAGCTGATGGTTCAGTAGCTAGTCTTACTAGCACTGTGCTTAATCCTATATTTCCAGGCAATGTTCCGTGTGGACCTTATACAGTTGTAATTGAAGGGCAAGTCAAAGGTGGTGGTGTTCCACCAACTGCTACAGTTGAGTTCTCAGTAGATAAACTAGGTAATGTTATAAATGTAGTTATACTATATTCTTCTAATGGTTGGAGTCAAGGACAGTTATTTATAGGTGATTTATCTAATTCTGCATCTCCTCCTCCTCCTTGTAATATAGTAGGCGGTCAAGAAATAAGAGGTTTTGTGCAAACTACAATAGACAATAGGTTAGGTTGGCATAGTTATAAGTTTGTAATAAAACAAACAGAACAAGAATATTACAATATATATTTACCTGGAGCTTTAGCTGGATATCCATGTGATGTTATAGGTGTAGATGCTAGTACTGAAACAGATCCTGTTGACCCTAATAATACCATAACTACTGAAGCAACGCCTGAGCTTTTATATCCTAAAGGACAAAGATCTAACACGTCTCATATAGTTTTATTTGGAGATAATATAAACAAATTGCCAAAAGATTTAAATGACGTTGGACCTTTAGCTAATAAATTTAGATCTTCTGTTAGGTTGTTTGGTAGAGTTACTACTTGGTTTGATCAATCAGCTCAACAACAAACCTTACAAAGTAAACAATATGACCCTGAGACTAACTGGGACATAGCTGTAGAAATAGGAAGTATGGAAAGCTTAGGTTTAGGCGATTTAAAAACAAATCCTGTCGATCCTATACTGCCTATACAATTCTATAAAGCTTCTACTAATCCTTTGATAGCTAGAATAGAAACTAAAAAGCAATTTGGAACTATAAAAGCTGTTAACGATGACTGCAATGACGCGTGGTTGGGCTACTCAGCTTCATTAGCTATCTATGAAACAGAACCAGTAACATCGTTATTAGACATATTTTGGGAAACAACTACTTCTGGTTTAATAAAGGAATTAAATAAAAATATTACGTTTGACGATAATACACTTCCTGTAGGACTTACTTTTACTGATATTTCGTGGAGTGAAGCAGATCCTTATGAAAGTTATATATCAAACACTTTTGAAGCATCTAACGCTGATGGACAAGGCTTAGGACCAGTAGCTTCGATAACATTAGACTCGGTTATAAGAGGAGATCAAACAGACGTAACTAACTCTTTTCAGTTAGAGGAACAAGGTGCGGGAACTGGTGAATACCAAATAAGGACTACACCATATTCTTCAGCTAATCCAGGTCAAATACACCACGAAGATCAATCAAAAAATTATTATTATTTTAATTTTACTATAAATTATACGCCAGGTTCTGGTACAAGTAATCCTCCTGTGTCTATACCAGTTCAAAGAGAAGGTTATATATACAACGCATTTCCTGTACCTAGATCTAATATAAATTGGACAGCAGCTAAAGATCAAGTATTTGCTGGTAAAGCTGTTTTAACTACAGAAAGTAGTAGAAGTGTTGGGCCTTTACAACCTTTTTACGATGGTACAAATCCTCTTTTCAGTTCTTTTGGTGGTTCTATTGAAAATAGAGGTTCATATTGCGGTTTTCCTGTTAATATTGATCAAACACAAATAAGTACAATGCAAGGTACTAATGCTGGAGCAATTGGAAGTTGGGATACTAAAACAGCTTTAATGGTAACTGCTGTTGGTAATATAACAGATGTTTCTCCTCCTGGTTATTTTGGAACAGGTAGTAATAGTAAAACAGCCACTGGTCATTGGACTGCTATTGATAAAGTAGATTGTCCTGGTAGTGTAATATCATTGGGTAACAATGTTATTTCTATAAATCCTCCTAGTCAAAACCTTGATACTACTACTAATACTACAGAACCGTGCTTGAACAACGCTAATATATCAGTGAATATAACTAAAGATTTTCAAGCTAAAAATGGAGCATATGGATCAGATCCAAACGATCCTTTTCCTGGCGTTGAATTAGCCGGAGATGAAATAAAATTTACTATACAAAGGATGTATCAAGTTTCAGCATATGTCTCAACTGGAGATTTTACTAGAACTGGTTATGATCCTTTAACCCAGGAATATACTCTTAACTCTCCTTATAATCAGGTGCCTTGGATGACTAATTATAGCCAATGGGCGTTAACTGGTAATCCTGCAAGACAAGTAGCTCCATTGTGGAATATACCAAATTTTCCATTTTGGGATCCAAGCTTCCCTCAAGGTCAAACATCTTCTTTAGGTATATGTGAAGGTTGTGGACCACTTGAAATCGTGTTTGGATATAATAGTTATATTCCATATCAAAATTCAGCTAGTGGACAAAATGAAGCGACTGGATGGCCTCAAGGTCCTATACTTTATGACTTTAACCAACCAGATCAATTATCGCCACAAGCTGGAGGTGAAGAATTTGTAGGTGAAAAGCAAAATAATTTATTACATTATTGGCCAGATTTAAGAGTTATAGCAGCTAATCAAGCCGCAGACCCAGTTGGTGTATTAGGTAATGGACAAACTCCTAGCGTAAGTAAAATAATACCTGGCTACAATACTTTTTATAGTGCTAAAGGCCCAAGAAATGGTTATTTTAAATGGGATTATTTTACTCCAGTTCCTAAAATAGAATTAGTAACACCTTCTCAATCTAATTTTAATGATTATATCAAAGATGGGTCTAATGGACAGATAAACGATAGATTTGCTGGGTATGGTTATTATATGGGAGCACAAAGTATATATAACATAGATGGCGTTGATTATTTAGCTGGTCAACCTAGAACACTTTTTGGTGGAGATATTGGTAATGATATAGATAATTTGTTGCTTAATTTTCCAACTTCCCCAAACAACAGTAACAGTCTTTACTCTTCATCCACGTTCTTTGCTTCTACAAAGCCGTTAGGATTTAATGGTGCTTTTGCTAAACCAACTCAAGGTGAACTCACTGCGGGTAGTCCTCAATACACTTTTGGTAACAGGATTACAGGTTTGCCAAATAATACTGCAGCATCTTTTTCTGAATCTGAATTAGGTCACAAGCTTATTTTAGGGAATTTAGTTCCACCTGGTAGATACGTTGTTACGTTTGCAGCTACAGACATGAATGGAACTGGGTTAAGTTATGAATGGGACATGCCTATAAGTATAGCTCCTGGTAATGATGCTCCTATATTAGCTTCACAAACAAGAGGATCACAATTAGCTAATTTCTCTAATCTAGATCCTTGTTGGGGAGGTTAGTAATAAATAAATAAAATAAGTAATTATAATCATATGGCATATCAATTACCAATAAAATATTTTAACTCTTTTTGGCTAAAGAAGGTTGTTGGAGATTCTCAAACAGATCCTAAAGAGTCTATTGAGGCTGCTAATGGTGTATATCAAGAAGAGTCAACCGTTACGACTTGGGTTAGAGCTGGATACAATCAAGGTAAATATATGCTGCCAACATGGCCAGGTTTACCTTGGGGTGGAGATTTATCTCAAGAAAATCCAGAAGACACAAATGTTTTAAAAAATTATCCTTGTTATCCATTTGGAGGTAGAAATTGGAACTCTTATACTGGTGGCGCATTGCCAAGTTGCGGTGGTAGTTTAATAAACAGATTTGGTGGAGCTGAAATTGGTAGAGAAAAAAATTGGTTTGTTGAAGAAGCTAGAATTAGAGGCGGCTTTAATAACACTACGGTAGATTTTGGTGTTAAAGCGTATTTAGTTGAAGATGAAAATTTACAACAAAATAGATTCAACACCTTAATACATTCAGGTATATATAACTCTAGAACTGGTATTAACAATACTAATGTTTTTTCAACAGCTGAAGGATCTATAACAAAGTCTTTAGAGCCTTCTAATGGATCTATACAAAAACTATATGCTTATAATACTAATTTAACTATATTTCAAGAGAATAAAATTAGCAAAGCGTTAATAGATAAAGATGCTATATACTCAGCTGAAGGTGCTGGTACTCCTGTAAGTTCATTAAAAGTTGTTATTGGACAAATAGTTCCTTATAAAGGTGAATATGGTATAAGTACTAATCCTGAGTCTTGGTCTCAATATGGTTTTAGACAATACTTTGCTGATAGATATAGAAGCGCTATTTTAAGACTTTCTAATGATGGCGTAACAGAAATATCATCATATGGTATGACTGATTACTTTAGAGATTCTCTTTCTCTAGTTAGCTCAACGCAGACTAGTAATTTAATAACTTTTGATTTGACTCCAATAGCTAATGACACAGCTATTGCAATAGAAGTAGATAAATTACAATGTCCTTGTGAAAGCATAAACATTGGTTCCACAATAAATGCTAATGGCGTAACACCTGAAAATTTATTTGTAGTAGACGTTTTACCTCAAATAAACAACGATAAATGTACAGTTACTCTGTCAAGAAGATTTGGTTATACTGATTTTGCAGCAGCTCAATGGCCAACAGATGTTACATTTATAAGTTACACTAACGATTCTATAGTAGGAGCTTTTGACAACTATAACAAAAGTTACAATGTTTCTATTAAAACAAATGTTCAATCTAGTAACTGTGCGACTGCTCCTTCGTTCTCTACTCTAAACTTTGATGAACAAAACAATGGATGGGTTAGCTTTTTTAGCTTTAACCCAGTGTTTATGGGTAGTGTTAAAAACAACTTTTATTCTAGTAATAGAAACTCTGTTTATTTACATTATTCAGGAGATGCTAATAATCATGGTAATTTTTACGGTGAATATCAAACGTCAAATATAGAATTTATTTTTAATGCTAAGCCTTCTTTAGTTAAGAACTTTCAAACAATAAGTTACGAAGGATCTAACGGTTGGTTTGTAGAATCTTTTATATCTGACAAGACTGAACAATTACTAAACAATGGTAACTGGAATAGTTTTGAGGATTCAACAACTAGCGTAGCTAGTTATGAAAATGGTAGATATATAAACCCTAATACTCAAATGCCTGAGTATTCTGGATTTAATCTTAAAGAGAATAGATATGTAGCAAATTTGGTAAATAATACTGACTTTTATAATGATGAAGTTTTAAACGGACCTAGCATGAGCGGTATTAAAGGTTATTATGCTACAGTAAAAATGACTATAGATAGTACTACAAACGTAGGCGCATTTAAAGAGCTGTATGCAGCGACTACTAAATGGGTGGTATCATCACAATAAATTAAATACAATTGAATATAAGAAAATTAAAAAAAGAAGATTTAATAATTATAAAAAAATGGTGGGAAGCATGGCCTAAGTGGGTCGCTCCTGCTGATGATTTTTTACCTGAAACAGGTTTAGTTGTTGAATTTGATAATAAACCTGTAATCGCTGGATTTATATATTTAACTAATGCTAAAGTAGCTTTATTAGAGTGGGTTATATCAGATCCTAAATATAGGCATAGTAACAGGAAGAAGCTTTTAGAACTTTTAATAACAGGTTCAGAAAATATGGTTAAAGAATTAGGCTATAATTACATGTTTAGCGTGTGTAGAAATAAAAACCTAATTCAAACACATGAGAAATTAGGATGGATATCTGATGACAGTCCATCATATGAATTAGTAAAAATTTTAAACAAATAATTATGGCAGTAATGACAGCAATAGCAGTGACCGGTGCGGTAGTAGGCGCAGGCATGGGAATAATGACCGCCCAAAAAGCTAAAGAAGACGAGGAAGCGGCACAAGCAAAAAGAGAAGAGCAAGAGGCTATAATGAAAGGTCTTCAAGAAAGTAGACAACCTATTGTAAACCCAATGGCTGGGTTAACAAATGAAGCTGAAAAAGTAGGTGTTGCAACTCAAGCTGCTAGATTTCAAGCTGAAGAAGCTGATATGGCTTTAGCTAATACATTAGATACTATAATGGCTACTGGAGGCGGAGCTGGCGGTGCAACCGCATTGGCTCAAATGGCTTTAAGATCTAAACAGGGAATATCTGCTGACATACAGAAACAAGAGTTGCAAAATGCTAAAAACGTCGCTAATGTTCAGTTAGCTATTAATAGTCAAATAGCTGAAGGTGAGAAATATGCTTGGGAAAATAGAGAAGATAGAGAAATAGCGGAACTAGACAGAACTCAAAATCTAGCTGATAAATACGAAGCACAACAATACGCTGCTGAAGCTCAAAAATATGCCGCATATGGTCAGATAGCAAATAGTGTTGTAGGTGGATTAGGTAATGTAGCTAGTGGTTTACAGTCCGACGGTTTGTATACGTCTGATATAACAACAACAACTACGACGCAGTAATAAAATAAAATACTTAAAAAATCAATCATGGGGTATTCAAATCCAAGAATAAATATAAACCAATCTCTTGAAGTAATAAATACAGAAGCAAGAAATTTTAACAAACAATTTGATTATGAGTTTGGTAAAATGAATGATATGCGTATAGCCAACTTCAAAGAAAACCAAAAGTATTTAGAAAAGCAGAAAGCTAAAAAAATGATGGGTGAAAATGCTTGGTATGAAATGTACGGCAAGTATGAACCTAAAGGAGGATATGCTGAAAGAACAGAAGCTTATATAAAAGATTTACATGATAGATATTATAACTCTTTAAACTGTGACGAACCAGAATGCATTGACGAGCAACGTAAACTACTAGGTCAAGCTAAAGAACTTTCAGAAAATGGTGGAGCTTTTGCATCTGCTAAAAGTCAATTAGAAAAAGCTGGTAATATAACAGGTGTTTCTCCAGGCGGTTTAGATGGTTATGCAACACCGGGTAGTTTTGTTGATATATTAGCCAATGGTCAACAATTGGCTCCAGTGTATGATCCTGAAACTGGCCATACTAATTATCAAAGAATTGGGGAAGATGGTAAGCCTGTAGGTGATATAATAAATGGTAGAGCTTTTACTAGATCTATAATTAGTGGAGAACAATCAATACAGACTTACGGAGATCCAGCGGCTATAACTAAGCAAATACATAAAGGAAGTTATGATGAATTAGGTATAGAAAATTTAGGTATATCTGAAATTGATAAAACAGATCCTGCTTATCAAACCAAAGTAAAAGACTACACTGAAGCTAGAAGAGTTTATAAAGAAGCTATATCTGATCCTAGATTATATGAGCCAACATTAAATAATACTAAAGAAATGCATCGTAACTGGCCTGTAATGGTAACAGAACTTGTCAAGCAAGCTAAAGGACAAGGCCCAGAAGCTCAAGCTGCTAAAGATGCTTTAGGTCCTTTATTAGGTGGTGAAGACAAAGAATATGGAACAGCAGACGACAGTGAATATAGCGCTCAGGGAGCAGCTGGTCAATGGGATGGTACAGACATGCAAAGAGATATAGCTTTAACTTATTTTACTCAAGACAATCCTTTAAATGGAATTATGCCTCCTTTAGAAAGGCAAACAACCGCTGTAACTAAAGGAACAGGAAAAGATAAATCTATGACAGATTATCAAAGACAATCATTAGCATTAAGCAGAGATAAATATGAACTTGAAAAAGCTAAATGGGGTAAATCTTTAGAAAAAGGTGAGACTCCTACTAGTATCGTTAGTACTATGACAGCTAATGAAAGATCTGATAACATGCAGTACATGGAGAAAGTAATTAGAGATGGTGGTACTTTAAGTGATAGTGAAAAAGCTTTATATGACGCATTAAGATATGATTCTCGCAACTCTACTAGTAATTCTACTAGTAATTCTACTAGCAACTCTAGCTCAGCTAAAGCAGAAACTACAGATTATGGAGTAATGACATCAACGGATTTTAAAGCTAAGATGACTGAAATTTATAATAAGAAAAACCCCCCAGCAAAAGGAACGGTAGTCATTTACACAAACAAAGACGGTGTTAAAAAGACTTTCGAGTGGGATGGTACTACATTCGTAAAAAAATAAAGGAAAATCATAATAACTATGGAAGACGAAGATGACGACTTAATGATGCTTAATAGTATTTTCTCTAATGAAGCTGAAGCGGTTGAAGAAGAAGATGAAGATTTGACAATGTTAAACGGTATCTTTTCTACAGAAGTTCCACCACCAATTAGTAATGACATATCATTTGATGATTGGAATAACAAAGGTGAAGGTGTTTTTGATAGCGTTGAAGAAGATTTAGAAGATAAACTAGCTGCTAAATATCCAAACTTAACTTTTGATACTCCAATTATGAAAGGCGGGTACATCCACGATGAGTTAGATGCAACCAATGAGGATGGTGAAGTTTTTAGATGGAGAATGAATACTGATTACAACGCAAGTAGGTCTGGTGCTAATATACCATCTGGTATACCTAGTGATGCTCAAGACAGAGAAGCTCAAAGCAGGAATGACTATATAAATTTTTTAGAGTTTGCTAATAAATCTAAATTTAATAAAAAAGGCGAATATAAAAATTCAAATGATGTTAGAACATTAGGGCCTGACTATATGGTTAAGAACGATAAAGGTCAAGATGTAGAAATGCAAGTAACACCTGGCTTAACTAAAAAAGCAACGCAAATAATGAGATCAAATCCTCAGGTTACTTCTATGGAAGAAGCTATAGATATAGCTGTAGATACCGAGTTTGGTCAAATGAATATTGCTTGGCAACAAAATTTACAAAATAATAAAGCTAAAGAAAATTTTGATTATCAAAGTGAAGTAAAATCATTAATGCCTGAATTCAATCCTAACATAAGCGGTGATGCTGCTGGAGATATGTCTAGCGCTGATCTTAATAAAACTATAAAAACTTTAGAAAAGTTAGGAATGCCTAAAGAGGTTGTTTCTACCGCAAGAGCTCAAGCTGAAAGTAGCCAAGGGTTTTTAGATTATTTAGCTAGTGGTTCTTCTAACTCTTTTGTTGGTAATGCTGGAGACCCAGGAATTACTAGACCATCTGCTGTTGCGGCTAGAGGTGTTGAGTCAAGTAATCAAGAAATAAGAAATAACATTAGAGAGTGGTTAGATGGTTCGCAAGAGTGGGGACCTAACACTAAGGGTAAGCAAGTGATGACTGCTTATAATGATTATGTTAATGAAGAAAGCGAAAGAGAAGAAAACAACAAAGAAATTGAAGATGTAAAAGAAAAAGGCTTAGATCAAGAGCTAGTAAGTAAAATACAAAAAGATATATTAAACAGAGAGGGTAATACTCTTACTAAAGAAGAGGCTAAAATAAAAGCTGAGGAAAACGCTATAGCTTTAACAGTTCAAGATAATAGAACTAAAAGAGCTAAAGAAGATGGCGCAAGAATATTAGAAGCTGAATTACCTTTTTATAAAAGTAAGGACGAGTTAAAAGCTTTAATTTCTGAAAAGCAAGCCATTGACAAAATGGAGACTGGTGATGAAAAAACACTAGCGTATAAAAAGTATAATGAAAAGCTTCAAGACTTTTTAAATGATGATGAGATTAGCTTGTTAAGAGAGGATGGTAAGTTTGTTAGAAAAGATAGACAAAGTCAAGTAGATGCTCTTAATCTTAAAAACCAAAATAAAAAGAACGATTTAAAAGATTTACTTATTGAAGCTCCTGATAAGCTAGACGAAAAGTTGCTTGATGTTGATAGAGAGCTTTTAAATATAGCTAAAGACCTTAAAAGAAAAGGTTTAAGTGAGACAATGAACGAAGGTACTTATATGCAATTATTTGGAGCTTTAGGTCAAGAATTAGTTGGGGCTGAAGGAAGTGTTTTTGAAGACTTTAGAAAAATAAATAATTGGGTTGAAACAGGAAAAATGCCTTCTCTTCTTACTCCTTTACCTCAATCTGATCAAGATAGTTTTCTAGTTGAGAAAGAGGCTAGTGGTAAAGATAATTTACCTAGCAGATGGAATGACTTATTAGATTATAGATCAACATTGTTATTAGCTCAAAGTTTAAACGCAGATCCAACAACATTTGAAAGTACCGTGGGAGATGGTTTTGCAGCTGGCGTAGGTAGATTTTTTCAAGGTTTTAATGAAGCTATACCAGAAGCTATAGGTATGAATGCTTCGCTAACTGAAGACAAAAAACGCGAGCTAGGCTTTGACATAATAGAAGATGTTTATGGTGTAAAACAGACGGATTCAGACGCTAGAGATTTAGCCGCCATAGAACATGATCTTTGGAAAAACTCAGGTAAATCAATACCTGGATTAATAAGAATGGGTGCTGAAATATACTTAACAAGTTTAGCAACAGGAGGCATGGGTCTAGGTCCAGCCGCTTTGAGAGCTGCTACCTTTAGAGGTTTATTAAAAACTGGCATGTCAAAAGGAGTTGCCAAAAATGTAGCTTTATATACTAGTGCTGTAATGACAGAGTATATTGGATTACAGGGTAGTAATGCTATGGAAAAAGGTTTAGGTTTTGGACCTGGCATAGAAAATCCAGAATTGTTTGCTTTAACAGCAAGCGCAATAAGATTAAAAGGTGCTCAAGCTTCTAATAAATTTAATAAAGCTATATTAAAAACATATGAGAACGGTAGCGCTGCTCAAAGAAACGCTTTAGAATATTTTTATCAAGTACCCACTACAGCGTCTACTAAAAGTGGAGCTTTAAAGTACACGGGAACTGTTGTAGATAGAAGTTTAAAATCCGCCAGTAGGTTAAGTGTTGCTGCAGGTGGTAAAGTGGTTGGTGCCGGGACTGGTGCTTTAACTATAAGTACAGCTGATAATGTAGGAGCTGTTTTAGCTGGGGATAAAACCGTTGCTCAAGCATTAAACGATGTAACTGATCCTGCTCATTTAATGGAGTTAGGAGGAGCTTTATTATTTCTAGGACTATCTAGACCAGATAGGTATAGTAAACAAACTGTAGAAAGATTTAGAACAGAGATTGACTTATTAAGAGGTAATAATCCACAATGGAATAAGTTAAGAAGATCTCTTGGAATGAAAACTGTTTCTGATGGCAGTAAAGAATACAAAGAAGGAGAAGAAGCTTTTAGTAATAGAGTGGACGAAGCGTTAGAAGCTAAGAAAAAAGAAATAAACGAAAGCAACAAAAACGAGAGTCAAAAGAAACAAGAAATTTCTAACTTAGAGTTTAACGCTAATAGATTAAAATTAAAAATACCGTTAGATGTACTAGCTAAAGATCTAGCTAATCCAGAAGTTATGGGTAGTTTTAAAGAGCTAGAGCAAGCTGCTTATGCTATATCTATTGGTGGTTTTAATGCTAAAAATTTAGCAGTAATAGAAGGTGCGTCTTTTACTAGTGATGGAACATCTGGATTTAAAATGTTAGAATTATATGGATTAGAACCAAAGCAAGCTCAACAAGTCGTAGACTTTAGTTACTCTATGAGAGATATAGCAAGTAGACGTTTTCAGGGTGATCTTAATAATCCTAACTTTCAAAAATATATAGACGAGTCTATAGCTGAAAGTAGATTAGAAGGAGCTAAAGAAAAATTAAAGAAAGATTACGAAGCTAATAGATTAGATAAAGCCGATTACGAAACTCAAATAAAAGAAATAGATTCTAAATTAGATATTGCTTTAAAAACTAAAAAAGATTTAATTGAACAAGCCAAAATAGAAAGAACTGGTAAAGAATTAAAACAAATTGAGGAATACAAAGAAGCTGGTTTTGATATAAGAGAAATGAACGACGCTGAGATGAAGAAATTCATGGAAGAAAACGGTGGTAATTTTAGCGCTACTGGTTTTGGTTATCAAGGTGTGGTTAATGGAAAATCTATAGCTTTGGTTAATACAGACGCTACAGCTAGAGAAAGTGTCGGTGGAACAGCTACACATGAAATATGGCATCATCCATTTGAAAGAAGAATAGGTGATGAAACTATAGAAGCTAGAGCAAGAGTTATAGCTAAAGATACTAGAGATATTGAAGGAGCAAGAAAGCAGGCAGAGCAAGAAGCTAGAGATTATTTAGACAACTTTATAGGAACTTTAAAAGATAAAGGTATACTTGATATAGTTGCTACTGAAATGGCCAAAAGACCTGGCTTTAAAAATGCTGTACTAGACCAAATTATTTCAGGTAAAGAAGTACCAATGTTTGAACTTAAGGAATTTCTTAACGAGTTTATACAGCTAAATGAAAACGGTGCTTTTAATAACTTAAAATCTGAAGCACAAAGAAAAGCTTCTGAAAAACAAAGCACTAAAGATCTTACAGAAAAAGAATATCTCGATGCGTTAAACAATCCTATTAAGTTTGTAGACTTTGTTTTGAGTGGTAAATATAATAGCAAAAACATTAATGAGTTTTTAAAACGTGAAGCAGATGCTTTAGGCGCTGAGAGCACTACTACAGATTTAAAAGCTTCTGAAAAAACTAGTGACGTAAACGAGTTAGCTTTAGCTTATGAGAGTGAAGGAGGTAATGAGTTGTGGAAGACATTTGGAGCTGACGAGGCTATTAAGCAAATAAAAGAAAAGGATTCAGAAGGTTTAGGAATGCTAGATCGTCTTATAGCTTCTAAGTATAAAGGTGGAAGTGCTCCTGAAGGTTTTGTTGATAAAGTTTACGCTGAATTAGTACCTCATATAAGAAATTACAAACCTGAAAGACAAAATGAAAATGGATTATTTGGTTGGATAAATCCACAGATAGGAAATAAAGCAACCGCCGTATATAATAGGGAGTATAAGAAAAGTGAAATAGATCAAAAATCTAAACGTTTAAGTGACAAGGTAGATAAAGAAGGAAATAGAGAATTTGACGTTGCGGATGAAGGCGCTAGAGAAGCTGTTGAATCTGCAGGTGAAGGTAAATCAACTGAAACTATTAAAGAAACTAAAATAATAGATCCTACTAAGGATTATAAAGTTGTAAAAGAGTATAAAGGCGAAAAGCCTCTTGAAGAATTTGTAGATATAGATCCGTCTGACGTTAATATAGATAGAGCTAGTGGACAGAAGGGTATACAAGAAAAATATGGAAACGTAATTGCAGCTGAACTATTTTTTAATAAAGGCAATACTCCTTTGAGTGGTGCTAGATTAGATGAAGCTCTAGGAAAGTTAACAGACATTGAGTATAAAAATGGTAAACCTGTAATGGTTGACAACGGAAAAGGTAAAATGATACCTAAACGTTCTTCTCAAAACTTAACTTATGCAAAAGATTATGTTGATGCAGGTAGAAAATTTGAAGCAGGTAAAATACAAGAAGCTTTTAAGGATTTAGAAACTACTAGAAAATTTTTGAAAAACTTAACAGGCAATACAGCGCTTGAGCAAACAGAAATTAGATACGAAAAAGATGGTAAAGAAATAATAGAAAAACCAGACGTATCTAAAGATGTAAGAGGAAACTCTGTTGGAACTAATAATAATCTTATTAAGTTTTTAATGGATCCTGTTACAAAAGTAAATAAAGCAGGTAAAACTGTTCCTAAAAGATCTAGTGGTTTGTCTTCTCAAACACCAATGTATAAACCTAAAGCTAAATACAAAAACCCAAGTGATGCAACTGTTAAGGAATTTCAAGAGTGGTTAGGTATAACAGAAGCAGGTAAGCTTAACAAGTATGATAGAACTATAGGTCAAAACCTAAAAGGAGTTGCTAAGTTATTAGGTGGTCAAACTGCTAATACTATATACACTAGAAAAGTAAAAGGCTTTGATAAAGCAGGTACATTAAGAAGTAGTACACCTACACCTAAGCTTTTAGCTGATCTAAGATCTGGCGTAAATAAATTTCAAGCATCGGAAAAATCGGCTTCGGACAAAAAAGCTAAAGAAGCTAAAGAAAAAGAAATTAAAAGAATAGCAAAAAAGATTAAATCAAGTTCTTTTACAGGTGAAATGCAAGGCATGGCAAGCTGGATCAAAGGTTTTGCTAAAGACATGGATATAGCAATTCCTAAAGAAATTGGTGCGGATGGCAACGTAAGAGATTTAATTGGTCAACAAAGATTATCTGATTTTGCTTCTAAAGTTTTAAGTAAATATTTTGGAGAGTCAATACTAAGTGGTCAAACTTGGTCAAATACAAAGCTTGGTAAAGGTATGTGGTTTTCTACTGACTTTAGAAATAAAGTATTAAAAGAGTTTAGAAAAGAGCAAAAGGATAAAATTCCGTTAACTACTAAAGAATACAATGCTTTAAAACTACTAATGGGAAGTCCTGGATTAGATCCTATGAAGACTAATCCATTTGGTGGTAAGCAAAGTAGTAAGTGGATAGATAAGGTTAATACAAATTATAAAGGGTTAGATTTGTTCATAGATCAAACATTTAAAATGTTAAAAGAAAACCCAGAGTATTTAGGAGAATTTTTAGCTATGATGAAAGGATCTTCTTCTTCAAATTCTCATTTTTGGAGAAATGCATCTCAAGTTATAGGTAAACATAAAAACTGGGCTGATAAAGCAATGATAAATCCTAAGAAAAAAGGTGTAGGAGTAGGAGAACATGCTTTAGTTCAAAATCAAGCTGGTGAATTTATGACTAAAGCTATATTAGAATCTATAGCTCGCGACAATCCTAAAGCAAAAAATATTGCTAAAAAATTATTAAATGAAAATTACTTTCAAATATTAATTAGTCATGGACTTGATGGTAAATTAACTCAAATCGGTTTACAATCTAGTATGCCTAAAGGTTTTTGGGAAAGTTGGAATAAAGCTTTAGAAACAGGAAACATAAATGAAGCTTGGTCAGTATGGTCTAGATATTTTAATGAAAAAATAAATAAAATTAAAGGAGCAGATGGAGAATTTGGATTTGATCCTAATAAAATAGATTTGCTTAATAAAAGAACTGGAAAAGTTGAGAGTCTAGCAGACGTATTAAAAATAGGCGAAAAAGAATTTGGAAAAGACGTTTTAAATCCAGAGATAATAGCTAAACAACAAGAGTTAATACAGAAATGGTCTACAAGACAAGAAGGATTTACTAAGCCAGAGCAACTAAGGGAAAAGCTAGCTATCGAACTAGATATGTTAAACGCTAAGCGAGATGCTACTTTAAAGACAATGAAGGATATAGCAGAAATAAAAGATCCTATATTTAACATGTCTGAGCGTATGCCAAATAAAACATTGGTTGATGAAGCTAATAAATTTGACAAAGCATTAGCTAATGCTAGAAGAATTAAAAAAGAAGTTAAAAAAGCTAGAGTTTTTGACTTTGATGATACTATAGCTAGAACTAATAGCAAAGTGTTTGCAGAAAGAGCAGGTGAAAGAATAGAGCTAACGGCAGAAGAGTTTGCTGCACGTGGAGACGAATTAATAGCTGAAGGATATAAAATGGATTTTACAGACTTTAACAGAGTTGTTGAAGGTAAAAAAGGACCACTGTTTGAATTAATGAAAAAAATGAAAGAGGCTGCTGGTGATAGAGACATGTTTATACTTACTGCTAGAGCTCCTGAATCTGCTCCCGCTATTAAAGAGTTTTTAGATGCTATGGGTATTAATATACCTTTAGAAAACATAACTGGATTAGGTAATTCAGCAGGTAAAGCAAAAGCTGATTGGCTAGTTGGTAAAGCTGCAGAAGGTTATAATGATTTTTACTTTGCAGATGATGCACCTCAAAATGTTAAAGCAGTTCGTGATGCATTGGAAGTTTTAGATGTTAAATCACAGACTCAACAAGCTAGAATGAATGCTAGTGAAAAATTAAGTGAAGATTTTAATAAGATATTAGAAGAAAAGACAGGCATAGGAGCTGAGAAAGTATTTTCTGACGTTAAGTCTGAAATAAGAGGAAATAAAGCTAGAAAACAAAAGTTTTTTATACCTCCATCAGCTGAAGATTTTTTAGGATTACTATACGCTACACTGCCAAAAGGTAAAAAAGGAGAAGCTGCTTTAGATTTTTATCAGAAAAACCTATTTGACCCATATACTAGAGCTACAGATAATTTATCTACAGACAGAGTAAATCTAATGGCTGATTTTAAAGAGCTTAAAAAAGAATTAGATGTTCCTAAAGACTTAAGAAAAGAAACTAAATCAGGCTTTACTAATGAACAAGCAGTAAGAGCATACTTGTGGGCTAAGACTGGTAAAGAAATACCAGGATTATCTAAATCTGATTTTAAAGAATTAAATGAAATAGTCGAAGGTGATGCAAAACTAAAATCTTTTGCTGATCAAATATTATCTATAACAAAAGGCGATGGTTATTCAACACCTAAACAGTATTGGGCAACTGGTACTATTACTACAGATTTAATAGATGTATTGAACACTACTAAACGTAAAAAGTATTTAGAACCTTGGAAACAAAATGTTGATGTTATATTTAGTAAAGATAATATGAACAAGCTTGAAGCAGCTTACGGTAAAAAGTATAGAGAAGCTATGGAAAACATTCTAAAAAGGATGGAAACTGGTAGCAATAGATCCGGTGGTAGCAATAGATTAAGTAATCAAGTATTAAATTATGTTAATCAATCCACTGGTGTCACTATGTTTTTAAATACTAGATCAGCTTTGCTTCAAACCATATCTGCTGCTAACTTTGTTAATTGGAGTTTTAATAACCCATTAAGAGCAGGTAAAGCTTTTGCTAATCAACCTCAATATTGGAAAGATTTTACTAAATTAATTAATTCAGATTATCTAAAAGATAGAAGAAACGGTCTTAAATTAAATATAAGTGAATCCGAAATAGCTGATGCTGCTAAAACTTCTAAAAATAAAGCAAAAGCTGCTTTAAATTATATACTAGAAAAAGGATATACTCCAACTAAATTTGCAGATAGTTTTGCTATTGCATCTGGTGGAGCTATGTTTTATAGAAATAGAATAAATGATCTTGTGAAAAAAGGATATTCAGTTAGTGAAGCAGAGGCTGCAGCAATGAAAGAATTTAGACAAGTATCAGAAAAATCTCAACAATCTTCTGATCCTAGTAAAATTTCAGCACAACAATCGGGTGACTTAGGTAGATTAGTATTGCAATATGCTAATACACCAATGCAATATGCTCGTATACAAAAAAGAGCAGTGCAAGATTTAGCTAATGGTAGAGGAAGTAATAAAGAAAATTTAAGTAAAATAGCTTATTATGGATTTGTTCAAAACTTAATGTTTAATGCTTTGCAGCAAGGACTATTTGCTTTAGGTTTTGGGGATGACTTTAGTGACGAAGAAAAAGAAGGTAAAACTATAGACACTGTAAATGGAATGGTTGACTCTATGTTAAGAGGATTAGGTATGGGTGGAGTTACAGTTCAAGTTCTTAAAAACCTTGGTCTTGATATTTACAAAAGAAGTAAAAAAGATAGACCTGAATATTCGGATGCGTATTATAAGTTGTTAGAATTTTCACCTGCTATAAAAAGTAAACTATCTAGATTTAAATCTGCCGCATATCCGTTTGATAGTAAAAAGCGTAGAGCTGAAGTATTTGATAAAGGTTTTAGTTTAGATAACCCTGCTTATGAATCAATGGCTAAAGTTATTTCAGCTACAACTAATTTACCATTAGATAGATTATATAGTAAAATTAATAACTTAAAAGATGCTACGGCAGATGATATAGAAACATGGCAAGCTGTTGCTAATGTGTTAGGTTGGCCAACTTGGCAGATGGAATCTAAAAGTAAAAAAAATAATAAAACTAAAAAAACTAGCAATAAACCTAGTTTAATATTTAACAAAAATAATATTTCATTTGAAGATGAAGATGATGGCCTATTTACAGATACTACATTTGAATAAATTAAAACAATAAATACGGAACAAAAATAATGGGCACCATACCCAAAGTTCCTGTAACCAAAAAGGGGAAGTCGTAATGACCTCCCCTTTTATTATTTAACAGCCTCCGCAAAGACCTCCGCATAACTCACACATATCTTTTATTTTAAACGTTTATAAATTCCATATGGTTGTAGTAGTATTCCTATTAAAAAACCATACACAGCTATAAATATTCCTATAACTGGCCAAATAGGTATCCATCCACCATAGTATTCGTCTAGCACTGGGCCAGGTACGTAAAAAGCCATTATAAACCCGTATATAGTTCCTACAAATTTTATAATACCTTGTTTGTTATTAAAATAATGATCTGTAAACAGCCACTTAATATAATCTTTCATTGGTTTTTAATTTTAATAGTTATCTTATGTGGCGCTGTCTCGTCTCCACCAAAATATGGGTATAGCTGATATCTGCGATACTGCTCTGGACAGTTTTTAGGTACATGTACATACGTACCATCAACAGATAACTTGTAATCCCAAGTTGATATAGTTAATTCATAGTAATGCTCTTTGCATATACTAACTCTTTTAATAAGATCAAAGCTAAACTCACCGTGCTCATGTTTAAACCAGTGTATTTCTAAACTATCATTTAACCATCGCCATCCAAACCTTATAGAGTTATCTATATGATCTGTACCACAGTCACTCCATCCTATTAATTTATTTATATCGTATTGATTAAGGCTATCCACAGTTTTGTAGATAGCACTTGAATCAAATTCAATGTTCCAACCGAACACCGTATCCTTACTATAGTTCAAGGCATTTGTCGACCTATGTTTACCCTCTCGTATAGTAAATGTTTTATAATTATCTGTTATTTTCTTACAGCTATGTAATCTCGCAAGAACCACCAGCGCAGGCAAGCTCACCACTAAGATCAGTGTTGTCTTCAGTCTCGATAACATTTTCTAAATTTATATCAGTTAAGTGTTGCAACATGTTCAGGTATTCACCTTCAGTTATGTCTTCAAATGGCGCTTGAGTATAAGTTCCACCATCGTAAGGTAATACAGATAAACCATTATAATGATCTCTGTTGTCCCACATCCACTCTCCTGCTGTTTCCCACTCTTCAGTCTTTAAACTAACTGTAGCTGAAACATTATGAGTATTGCTACCTTTTCTATGACCAGGTGTAACCCATTCAGTTGCTACTTGTTTTATACGTTCAAGCAGTTGAAATGGAGATTCAGTTCTAAGTATAGAACCTTCAGGCGCTTTCTGTGGTATACTAATCACAGCAGTGTCATGTGGTCTAAAATATTCATCTTCAACTAAAGCAGGATGGTTTGTAGCTAAGTAATTATATATACTTTCGTTTTTGCCAACTCTAACTCTACGGACGTAATAATCATTATGCCATGCATGAATACCAGATGATGTTCCTAATGTCAGAGATGTTGTCCCTGCAGGCTTCACGGTTGTACATCGTGCAGCTGGATTAATTCCAATCGCTTTCGCGACTCTTGCGTTTTCTCGTTTTACTGATTGAGCGGCTTTCTTCATGTCGTATCCTAACACCGTGCCAG
>WLWI01001574.1_pt1 | contig 19743 bp, 20 predicted proteins | sample 6701501 | NCBI WGS metagenome assembly WLWI01 (sample SAMN12718690, study PRJNA515312) | sponge metagenome | isolation source: marine sponge | host: Mycale hentscheli | place: New Zealand: South Island, Marlborough, Capsize Point | collected 2014-11-01
CCTTCTCATGGTTTGAGAAAAACCGCCGGTTGTGGAAAAACTGTGAGCGGCTAATCGAAAGCTCGTTGGGCATGATGCTACTTGCAAATATTGCGCTGTTGCTTCGGAGATCTTGAACAGGCTCTAACGTAGATTGATGATCACGCTTGCAAGACACATAAGGACCGCAAGGCACATGAAAACCATACGATTGACCGCCGCGCAAGCCCTGGTGCGGTTCCTCGCCGCGCCAACAACGCCCACGGGTGGCAGGACGGCTTCACCGCCGCTGTCTGGGCCATCTGCGATCACGGCAATGGCGCCGCGCTGGGCGCAGCGCCATACGCCGCGCGCGCCTGCCAACCTATAGGGGCCACAGCCTGTATCAAAAAAGCGCCTGGCCCTGGCCGCCAGCTTGGCACTGGCCGCTAGCGCAAAGAGTCGTTACCCGCTCAAGGGGACCTCTAAAAACCGTAGCGAGCGGCCTTAGGGCAAGGCGCACGGCGCGCAGGAACCGCGGTGTATGGGTAATACCTGAGGATTGCGAGCACCGCGCAACACAGCCATAGCCTCGCGCAGTAGGTTTTTAGAGATCCTCTCAAGACACCCTACCGGAAAGGTATAACCCCTGTAATGTTCGAGCGTAATGGTCGAGCCTTTCGGATGTCATCGCCAGGCTGGCCGCCCTGCTACCCAACCCCCGCGTTAACCTGACACGCTTTCATGGGGTGTTCGCGCCCAACGCTCAAGCACCGGGCGTCAGTGACACCGGCCAAGCCGGGCACGGGTAAGATAAGCCAGGGTATCCGTTGAACCGCAAACCCTTATCAGATGCGGCGTGATGCCATGACCTGGGCGCAACGCCTGCAACGGGTATTCCCTGCAACGGGTATTGAATATATCGATATTGAAACCGGTGAGCGCTGCGGTGCAAAGGTCGAGATGATGGCCAGTATCGAAGACCGGGCGGTGAACAATAAATCCTTGACCTCTTCAAGGCCTCGACCCCTTCAAGGACAAAGCCACAACCAACGAACCCAGGGCGTTGAGGCTGTAGAAAAACCCAAAACCATCATTTTATTATCATCATAAGTAATTGATTTTATTAGATCAGAAATTTGAAAATGAGCTTTTTCTACAGCCTCTTTATGCCCCGATACAAATCATCAACATAGTCAATGAAATACGTAGATTAAAATTACCAAGCTGCTTTCCGATTATTTGTCGGACGATGAATACAGAATGTTGCAATAGCACCTACAGGAAAAACCTGAGTCTGGTGATATTGTTCGTGGTAGCGGCGGTGTCCGAAAAGTACGTTGGGCTCCTGAAGGGCGCCTGCTAAAAATAGTCATTGTTTCGTGAGTGCAAGGAAGCACCGCGCGCACAACCGCAGTGTCTAGGTGATACCTGAGGATTGGAGCACGGAGTTGACGCCGCAATCGCGGAAAAAGCGCATTTTTAGAGGTGCCCTAGTGGAGCCGTTTGGTCGATACCGGGTTCGGGTTTTTCGATCAGCTAGGGATTCTTGGTCTTGTCGTCGTTTCGCATCTGATTTTATTGCTCGATTTCCGTGAGGGAGCTTTTACGGAATTCCCGGATTTTTTCATTCCCTTCGACCTGCCGGCGCAGATATCCACTGTCATGGGGGTAGGATTCATCGCTGTACACGGTATCGGTCTTTATCACTTTTCACGTCGGGAGGCCGAAAGAGACATTCGATCTCTGTGCTGTTTGGCTTTGATCTTGCCATCTCTGTTTCTCGTCGCTCATATGCGCTACCTTTTGCCGCTCATGCCCCTGCTGATATTCGGCTTTGCGTTGTTCGCGGACCGGTTTCCTTTTTTCCACGCGAGCAATTCGCAAAAATCGGGCTCTAAATCATCATGATCATCATCCCTGCGTATCAGCCGGGCATTTATTTAAAGCGCCTCGTTGATGGGATTCTTAGCCTCGAAAAGATTCCCATTTTAATCGTCGATGACGGCTCGACCTTACAAGAGAGTCTGGATGTTTTAGCAGCTCTTGACGGATTGAATCAGATCATGGTGATCAGCCATGCAACTAACCAAGGTAAGGGCGCGGCACTGAAAACAGGCCTCGCATTTGCCCGCAAAAGACAAGCCCCTTTCGTCGTTACCGCCGATGCCGACGGACAGCATTTGCCGACAGATATCGTAAAAATCTACCACCGATGCGCCCTAAATCCCCGATTTATAATTGGGGTCCGTCAATTTTCGGGAGCGGTGCCGCTGCGCAGCCGGATCGGCAATCGGCTTACCAGTCTTGTCTTCTGGGCGGCGACGCAGGTCCGTTTATCGGATACGCAAAGCGGATTACGCGCCATTCCGGCGGAATTGTTCGATTTATTTCTCGGGCTTCTGCCCACAAGATACGATTTCGAGCTTTCCTGTCTTCTTCATGCGACTCGTCTCGGTGGAATAGAAACGATCGGCATCAAAACCGTTTACGAACCTGGGAATCCGACATCGCATTTCCGGCTTCTCGGCGATTCGATGCAGATCTATGCTGTGTTTTTTCGATACTCTTCGGTTGCTGCATCGATCGCGGCGTTGGATTTTTTATGCTACATGATTTTGGCGGCGCTGATCTCACCGGCCAATGCTTTTCTTATCGTCCGGTCGATAACAATCCCCGTCTATTTTTGGGCCATGCGCAAGATGGTTTTCAAGGCCCGCGACCGGATTGTCAGCCAAGCTCTTGGATATGGAATCCTTGCGGCCGCTAATCTGGCCGTTGCCGTATTCGTTCTGGATCGACTTGCTCTTGAAGGTCATGCTATTCACGCCGCCGTTTATCTTATCATCAACATCGGTCTTGCGCTGATCAATTTCTCCATTATGAGATTCGTGATCTTTGTGCGGGCGGCCTCCGGCGATGGTGTTTTTCGCTAAAGGGCACCTCTAATCAATGCACTTTTCCGCGATTGCGGCGTCAGCTCCGTGCTCCAAACCTCAGGTATGACCTATACACTGCGGCTGCGCGCGCGGCGCTTCCTTGCACTCACGAAAAAATGACTATTGGGCATCTCTAAAAATTACGATTTTGACATTTTACCAGAGCGTAACTTACTGATTTTATTGATCATCATATTTCAGAATGTGAATTATTAGAGGTGCCCTATTTTTAGCGGCGCCCTTAACTGTTGATTGGATGCAATAGGGCGTTTAGTCTTCCTATACTCTACTCAAACGTAGCGCGCTGGAAGCCATATCGAGGGGATTCGAACCCCTGTTACCGCCGTGAAAGTGCCGGCGAAAACCAATAAAAATTTATCATCATCCGGTTACATAACATAAGCTCCGGACTGCTTGCACGCGTATGCGGTACCCCTTTGATCCCCGGCAGCGACAGCGTGTCGCAGGCGGGTCACATCGCGTCATAGTCAGCCGTGTCCGGAGGACAGCGCACACACCACCGGGCTGATACTGGTTCCAATTGGGAGAAAACGCTCCTATTATCTTCGCACCCCATACTGACAGTCTAGTGAGGAGGAGACAGTCGTGAACAAACTGCTGATCAATATTCGCTACTTTATTGCCCCACTGCTCATTGTGGCGTCCATGGTCGGGGTCCTGATAGGAGGTTTCTGGTCGTGGCTGGGCGTGATACTGCTCGGTGTAGGCATCCTGCAAGACACCACCATGCGCGTCCAGTCACGCGGCGCCGGTTTTGACGAGAACGGCGAGACCAACGGTCTCCCGGCTCTGCAAAACGGTGTCATGTACGCCATGCTGGGCGTGTTCGTATTGCTGCAGATCGCCCTGGCGTGGCGCATTTTCCAGTATATGAACGGGGTGCCGCTCAGCGAAGGCTACAGCCACACCATGTTCGGCTTCCTGCCATACCAGAATGGTATCAGCGGGCTGGATCTGATCGGCGCGACGATCTCGACCGGTATCTTTGCGGGCATCGGCATCATCTATGGCCACGAACTGAGCCACACCAAGGGTTTCAGCTTCGTGATCTCGCGCCTGATGATGGGACTCAGCGGTTCGGCGCACTTTTGTTACGCACACGTTTACAACCATCACCTGGAACTCGCGCACGAAGACGATCCGGCCACGGCGCCACGCGGGCGCGACATATACAGCCACCTGCTGTTGTCCTACCTGGGCCAGTCGAAGTTTCTGTTCAATATGGAGAAGCAGCGGCTCGCACGTCGGAACAAACCGTTCCTGACGTGGGAGAATCGGTGGATTCGCGGCTACGCCATGAGCATCCCGACCCTGATGCTGTTCTGGTGGGCGGGTGCCTGGGTGGGTATTGGCTGCCTGGCAATCGTATGGCTCATCTCGAACTTCGAACTCGAAGCGCTGAACTACATGGAGCACTACGGACTGATTCGCGAGAAAAGCCAGCCGATCGACTACCGGCATTCCTGGGACAACGCGACCGTGTTCACGAGCTGGTTCTTCATCGAGATCGGCCGCCAGGCGGACCACCATGACCGTGGCGAAACCCATTTCTGGGAGCTCGACGAGGTCGGTGCACCAAACACCGGCTGGGGATACTTCACGCTGTTCGCCGTCGCGCTGATCCCGCCGCTGTGGCATGAGTATATGAAAGGCCAGCTCGCGTCATGGGACGAGCAATATGCGTCCGATGGTGAGCGCGAAATCGCCCGGCGTTTGAACCAGCAAGCAGGCTACGCATAGGCCCGACTATAATAAGTGCCGCCGGCACGGAGCCGGCGGCAACGGGTAGCAAAGAAGTGAGGCGCCCGGCGACAGGGGCGCCTTGTCAATCGTCTGGCGCAGCCGTCGCGCGAGCCGGCTTCTGATTCCCGGACATCTTTTTCATCCCACCAGTCAAAATAGAACAAAGGGGACAAGTTATGCTCGGAGATCGTTTACGAAACAAGATGAAGTTGTACGGCCACCCGGCTTGCATCAATACGGCCAAAGTCCTGTTTACAGCGGCAGAGAAAGGGGTGGATATGGAAACGCATCCGGTAGATCCGGCAGCGCTGCCGCAGGAAGTCGCCGCTATATCTCCCTTCGGTTCGGTGCCCGTGTTGCAGGATGTGGATCTTGTCGTGTACGGCACTCCTGCCATCATGTCCTACCTGGACGACAAGGGGTTCGGCCCTTCATTGCTGCCGCGCAACGGTGTAGTGCGAGCCGTCAACTACCAGTGGTCGCATATCGCGACCGATCATGTGCAGCCGCAAGTGATGGCGCTGATGAGCGGCGACGGGGACCGCGAGGTAATCGCCAAAGGCTTCGCGGCGTTGAGTGAACAATTGCAGTCTTCCAATCCGAATGTGCGTGGCGATTTCATCTGTGGCAATTTCTGTCTGGCGGATATTCACTGGGCCGCGGTCGCGCACGGTTGCCAACTCGCGGGCGCCGATGATCTGGCCGGTGATCTGGTAGAAGCGAACAGCGCCGTCAAGACCTGGTGGGGGCATATCCAGTCTCATCCGAGCACCAGCAAGGAGAAGATCGTCGCCTATGACGTGCTGCCCACCGCCAGCGACATACAGAGCAATACGCTCAAAGGGGTGCAGATCAACGCCTGACGCGTTGAAGCAACAATGTGGATGTTCGGCTTTCTAAAAAGCAAGAAGCAAGACTGGTCGGCAAGGATCCTCCCGGCAGGCAAGCGGGTTGAGGTAAAAGCGGGGGACAATTTGCTGAAGGCCGCGCTGGCAGCCGGGCTGGCGTGGCCGCACGAGTGCAGGGTCGGCAGTTGCGGCACCTGCCGGTGCACGTTGAAAGAAGGCAAGATAAAGCCGTTGTCGGACTTCTCTTATGTCCTGGACGGCGACGAGTTGAATGCGGGCATGATCCTGGCGTGTCAGACCTCGCCACGCAGCGATCTGGTCGTAGAAGTAGAGTTGGAGTCCGACGCCGCCGTGAGCGTCGCGCCGTACCCCGGCGTGATAAAAAAAATAATCAGGCTGACACACGACATCGTGGAACTATCGATCGACATAGACGCAGCATCGCCACCGGACTACACGGCCGGTCAGTATGCCGAGTTGATGGTGAGCGACATCGAAAAACCGCGTTCGTATTCCTTTGCTACCGCGCCCGGCAACCACGGCGCCGGCGACCTGATGTTCTTCATCCGCCTGGTGCCCGGCGGCGAGTTCACTGAATGGTTGTTTGCCGGCGACCGCAGCGGCACGCCGCTCACCGTCAGCGCCCCCTACGGATCGTTCTGGCTGCGACCGGGAGACGCGCCTATCCTGTGTGTAGCCGGCGGCAGCGGGCTGGCGCCGATCAAGGCTTTGCTCGAAGCCGCGCAAAGCGCGGCCGTGCAACGGGATGTTACTTTCCTGTTCGGCGCCCGGACCCAACAGGATTTGTACTGCCTCGACGTCATGGAAGCGCTTGCGAACAGTTGGAGCGGCAAGCACTTCGAGTTCGTGCCGGTATTGTCGGAAGAGCCGCCCGACAGCGACTGGCAAGGCGCGCGCGGGATGGTGACGGACCATCTGCAGAAACAATATGTAGAGACCGGCGCTATTGATATGCAGGCTTGTGAGGGTTATTTGTGTGGCCCGCCGCCGATGATCGACGCCGCTATTGTCGTTATGAATGCGGCGGGTTTATCGAATGAGCGTATTTTCTTCGACAAGTTTCTGGATGCCAGCACCATGCCTGCCGGGCGTTGACGTATTCCGCCAGATAAACACAAAATCCGATTCGAAGGAGGAAAAATGGCATCAATCAAAGCACTGGCCATAATGGTGGCCTGGTCCGCAATTGCAGCCTGGGCAATGAGCGCGATCGGCTTTGCCGACAACTACCGGGAAATCATCTGGGCGATCGGTGGCGCTATCGCTTTGCTGGTCATCCTGATGGTCAATGTATGGATTTATTTTGTGGTGGCGAAAGATGAGCCCTGGAAGTGGTTCAAGAACTGAGCCGGGGCCAGGCACGACCCGTAACTGAACAAAGCGAACTGTCGGCATTGTTCGACGCAACCCTATTCGACATACCGGAATAACGGAGGACAAGAAAATGCCCAAAGACTGGAGACTGGAAGGAACGTACTTTGAAGGATGCAACTGCGACACACCGTGCCCGTGCATCTTTCTGCAACCGCCTTCACAGGGATTTTGCGAGGCCTTCGTGGGCTGGCATATCGCCCGCGGCCACGCCGACGGTGTGAGCCTCGATGATCTCAACGTGTCCGCCTGGTTGCACGCGCCCGGTTCGCTGACGGACGGCGGCTGGAAACTGGCTTTGTACGTGGACGAACGCGCCGACGACAAACAACAGGCAGCCATCGAGAAGATCTGGAGCGGCGAAGGCGGTGGCCACCTCGCCATCATTGCCTCGCTGGTCGGCGAAGTCAAAGGCGTCAAGAAGGTCCCGATCGAATACAGGGAGTATGGCAAAGCGCGACAACTCAGGGTCGAAGGCGTCGGCGAGTTGAACATGGATGAGCTCGGCGGCGAGGGCGGGCGTCCCGTGCTCATCACCAACCACCCGCTGGCTGTGGCGCCAGGCAATGCCACCACCATCAACGTGGTGAGCAGCGCGAAGTACAGCGACTACGACGTGAAAAGCTGGGGCGCAACCGCGACCACCGGTTTGTCCGCGCCGTTCGTGTACGGTCCGTACGAGGCGGGTATGCTGGAACTACCGGCAGCCTAGAAACGGGTGGCTCGCGGGAGCACCAGCGCGGCGGTGAGCGACGGCGTGGCAAACGACTTCGCTCCGTTCATCGGCGCAACGCTGGCGAATCTCGCAACGGGCACGCTGGCGCGCGGACACACCAGCAGCCACGCGCAGTTGTTCGTTGGCGGCGCCGTGCTGTACCTTGCGGACTATGACGGAATCGACAAGACCAGCGCGGACGCCCTGATAGCGGCGAAGCTGAAAGAGCATTTCGGCCTGGATCCGGCCGGCGCCGATACGGTAATTACCATGCTCGATGAGCCGTCACCACAGGCCATATCTTTCTGGCCGAAGACGCCAGCGCAGTGCGGCGCTGGATCGCACACGATGACAAAGACGCATCGCTCGAACCAGTATCGCTCAAACTGAAAGAGTTCGTAAAACTGACACGAAGAGGTGATCGACATGCCTGAACAAGACGACGATATGGTCAGGAAAATTTCGATGATCGTCGGCGCAGTGATCATTGGCATCGCTATCGTACTGGGCCTCATCTAGCCGGTCACCGCGATGCGACTAGACGACACAGCACCAGGTTTCCCGGACGCCGGCCAGTCTGGCTGGAAGGCGCTGTCGCGGCCGGACAAATGGTTTGTGCTGATCAGCTTGCTGGCGGTCAGCGGCATTGCGTGGTTGTACCTGCTGATGATGTTCTGGCATATGCAGACTATGCCAATGGCGCAGATGTGGATGCCGCCTACCGGGCTCGACGCACGGCCGTGGGCACCGCTCGACTTCTGGCTGACGTTTCTCATGTGGGCCGTCATGATGATGGCAATGATGGTGCCGTCGGCGTTCCCGATGGTGATGATGTTCACTGCCATCAACCGCAGGAAGCGCGCGGCCAGCCAGCCCTATGTGTCCACGTGGGTGTTTATCGCCGGCTACGTGATCGCCTGGGCGGGCTTCAGCGCGCTCGCGGCGCTGGCGCAGTGGCCTATGCACCGTTACGCGCTGCTGACACCGATGATGGACAATAGCAGCCATGTACTGGCCGGCATTGCGCTGGTTGTCGCCGGCCTGTACCAGTTCACACCCTGGAAAGACGTCTGCCTCAACAAGTGCCGCACCCCGCTGGGGTTTGTGATGACGCAGTGGCGCGACGGAACCGGCGGTGCGCTGGCCATGGGGCTCAGACACGGCCTCTATTGTGTCGGCTGCTGCTGGGCGCTGATGCTGGTGCTGTTTGCAGTCGGCGTCATGAACATGCTGTGGGTCGTCATCATCACAGCGTTCGTCATCTTTGAAAAAGTCATGCCTGGCGGGCCCAAAGCAGTTCGTTTCGTCAGCGGCTCACTGCTGCTCGCCTGGGGTATGTGGCTTTTGGTCGGCGCGACCACCTAACAGCCTGTTGAAAAACAAACCAAAAGAGTATCCATAAGCGAAAATCGAAACCGAGGCGGTCCATTCGGGTTATCGACCGGATCCGACCACCAACAGTGAGCACCGGGCGTGAGTGACACCGGCCAAGCCGGGCACGGGTAACAAAGCCAGACGTATCCGTTGAACCGCAAACCCTTATCAGATGCGGCGTGATGCCATGATCTGGGCGCAACGCCTGCAACGGGTATTGAATATCGATAGTGAAACCGGTGAGCGCCGCGGTGCAAAGGCTGAGGTGATGGCCAGTATCGAAGACCGGGCGGTGAACAACAAATCCTTGACCCCTTCAAGGACAAAACCACAAGCAAGGACAAAGCCACAAGCAACGAACCCGGAGCCAACCAACCCAGGGCGTTACCCTAGAGCCGGGCGCCAGCGCCAGTGGCGCTGTTCACGTCCTTGTTCCGATGCGTTGTCAAGCAGCGGCGCGAGCACGCGCATGGCCAGTGACAACTACTGGAAATGGCCAGCCCATTTCTGACCGAAATAGGCGGGTCCCCAAAATAGGCGGGTCCTATGCAACAATCCTGACCGCACACCACCTGAATCACTCAAGACTAGCCTGTACCCCGTTCCACCCGTTCCACTTAACTGTTTGATTGGATGCAATAGGGCGTTCACTTTTCCTACTACCCCAGGCTCCTACATCCTCTCGAATTTCCGTTGGGCGGCCCTATTCGCCACTGCTTGGCTATTCCCGTTTTCGCGCTGAGCGCCTAGTATCACGCCCACTCAATCCAAGCCTTGATTGATAGGTAGAGCCGCATCAGCGGCCATTCAATGACCACTCAAAGCAAGAGAAATGCCGATGAATATCACGCGCAAAGCGCTGGCGGGACTGATCGCCGGTGCACTGTTCCTGGGAACTGCCAACGCCGGGGAGTTGGTGATCGCCACCGATACCTCTGATCCCGCTCCCAAGAAGGCCTTCCAGTACCTGGTGGATCGGTTCCGGAAAGAGAACCCTGATGTCACCATCAAATGGAACCTGTTCGACCACGAGGGTTACAAGCAGTCCATCCGTAACTTCCTCAACACCAACCCACCGGACGTGGCGAACTGGTATGCCGGCAACCGCATGCTGCCCTTCGTGAAAGCCGGTCTGTTCGAGGATGTGTCCGATCTGTGGGCTGATGAATCTCAGCCCGGTGGTTCCATGAACGAGAACATGGGCCACGCCAAGAAATCCATGACCATTGATGGCAAGCAGTGGGGCGTGCCCTATACCTACTATCAGTGGGGCGTGTACTACCGCAAAGACCTGTTCGAGAAGCATGGCATCGCCGTGCCTGCAAACTTTGATGAGTTCGTGGCCGCCTGCGCCAAGCTCAAAGCCGCCGGCATCACGCCCATCACCATCGGCTCCAAATACCTGTGGACCACCGCTGGGGTGTTCGATTACCTGAACCTGCGTGTCAACGGCTACGAGTTCCACATGGATCTCGCCCTGGGCAAGGTGCCTTACACCGACCAGCGGGTGCAGGCGACCTTTGATGCCTGGGACAAGCTGGTCAAGTCCGGCTACTTCATCGAGAACCACGCCGCTTACAGCTGGCAGGAAGCCCTGACGCCCATGGTCAAGGGCGAGGCTGCCATGTATGTGATGGGCAACTTCGCCGTCGCACCGCTTCGCGAAGCCGGCCTGACCGATGACCAGCTCGGCTTCTTCCAGTTCCCGGAGATCACCCCCGGACTGCCCAAGGCCGAAGATGCACCGACCGACACGGTTCATATTCCCGCTAAAGCGAAGAACAAGAAGGACGCTCGTCGCTTCCTGGCCTTCCTCGCGCGTGCCGAGGTGCAGACCGAAGTCAACGGTATCCTGGGTCAGCTGCCCATCAACAACCAATCCGAGGTGAAGGACGACAAGTTCCTGATTGCGGGTTTGAACATGTTGAACAACGCCTATGCCATGGCGCAGTTCTACGACCGCGATGCCCCGGCCGAGATGGCCAAGGCGGGCATGAAGGGCTTCCAGGAGTACATGGTGAAGCCTGGGCGCCGGGATGCCATCCTCAAGCGTCTGGAGAAGGCGCGTAAGCGGATCTACAAGTAATCCGCCGTCCAAAAGCGGGGCCCGAACGGGCCCCCTTTTCCATCGTGTTGACACAAACCTCATCCTCAACAGCGCCTGCACCTGTTGTGCGTCGCTCCAGTTGGTGGCGACGACATCAGCAGCGCCTGACGCCGTGGCTGTTCCTTGCCCCGGGCCTGGCCTGCTTCACCGTCTACGTGCTCTGGCCAATCGGCCAATCCATGCTCATCAGTCTCTACCAGTGGGACGGCCTGTCTCCCAAGGTCTGGGTGGGATTGGAGAACTACATAGAATTGCTGGACGACGAAGAGTTCTACGTCGCCCTATGGAACAACCTGCGCTGGCTGATCGGCTTCATGCTGGCAGTGCCCGTCGGGCTCGCCCTGGCGCTGTTTCTGAATCAAAGCGTATTCGGTATTCGACTCATCAAGTCGCTGTTTTTCTTCCCGTTCGTGATTTCTCAAATCGTGATCGGGCTCATATTCACCTGGTTCTACGAGCCTAACCTGGGGGTGCTCGCTCCGGTTCTAGGCTGGGCCGGTCTGGATGGCTGGGCGGTGCTTGCCGATGAGGAATGGGCCACCTACGGCATCATCGTCGCCGGCCTGTATCCGCAGATCGCCTATTGCATGATCCTCTATCTCACCGGGTTGAATAACGTCTCTACCGATCAGATCGAGGCAGGCAGACTGGATGGAGCGCGTGGCTGGTCCCTGTTCTGGAACATCATCCTGCCGCAACTGCGGCCGGCCACCTTTATCGCCGTGGTGGTGACTGTCATCGGTGCGCTGCGCAGCTTCGACATGATCGCCATCATGACCCAGGGTGGACCCTGGGGCTCGACCAACGTGCTGGCCTATTTCATGTTCGAACAGGCCTTGAGCGAATACGGATACCGCATGGGCTACGGATCCGCCATCGCGACCGTGCTGTTCACCATCATGCTGGTCTACATCCTGTTCTTCATCTACCGGATGTACCGGGACGAGCGCCGGGGGCTCTAATGTTTCCAACCCCCATTGCAAAAACCTCGCCCTGGATCAACAACGGTTATCGGATCGCCCTGCCCCTGAGCTTGCTGCTTTGGCTCATGCCCCTGTTGGGTGTGGCCATGACGGCGGTTCGCGGTTCCGCAGACATCACCGCTGGCAATCTCTGGGGCCCACCATCGCAGTGGAGGCTGGGCCAGAACCTCTACGATGTGTTCACCAACACGCCCATGCTGGATTTCCTGATCAACAGCTTGTTGATCGCCACACCCACCATGCTCGGTGCCGTGGCTCTGAGCTGCATGAGCGGTTTCGCGCTGGCCGCCTACTCCTTCCGCAGCAACTTGTTGTTGTTCTTCACCTTTGTGGCGGGCAATTTCATCCCCTTCCAGATCCTGATGATTCCGGTCCGGGACATGACTTTCCAATTGGGCCTCTACGACACCATCACTGGCCTGGTGCTGTTCCACGTTGCTTTCCAAACGGGCTTTTGTACCTTGTTCATGCGCAACTTCATTCGCGCCATACCGCGCGAACTCATCGAGGCAGCAAGGATCGACGGCGCCTCGGAGATCAAGATCTTCTGGCGTATCATCTTGCCCTTGACCCGCCCTGCCATCGCCGCGCTGTGTGTGCTCATCTTCACGTTCATCTGGAACGATTATTTCTGGGCCACCGTACTCATTCAGGGTCAACACGCGATGCCCGTCACCGCCGGGCTGAAGTCACTGAACGGACAATGGATTGCGGCCTATCACCTGATCTCGGCCGGTTCCATTGTCGCCGCCTTACCGCCAGTCGTCCTCTTCTTCCTGATGCAAAAACACTTCATCGCCGGGCTGACGCTGGGCGCCACCAAGGGTTGAACCACTCCCGACATGACTGACCACCCCACCAAGATCGCCTTCATCGGTGCCGGTAGCACTGTGTTCATGCGCAACATCGTCACCGACATCCTCTTGCAGGAGGAATTTTCGAATGTCTGCATCGCTCTTCAGGACATCGACCGCAAGCGCTTGGACACCTCCGAGCTGGTGGCCGAGCGCGTGGCGCAGACGCTGGGCGCAAAACCCGCCATCGCGGCGACCCTGGACCGGCGAGCAGCGCTAGCAGGGGCCGATTTCGTCATCGTCATGATTCAAGTCGGGGGTTATCGCCCCGGCACTGTCATCGATTTCGAGATCCCGACCCGGTACGGCCTGCGGCAAACCATCGCCGACACCCTGGGCATTGGCGGGATCATGCGAGGTTTGCGCACGGTGCCCGCATTGCTGGATATCGCCCGCGACATGCAGGCGCTCTGCCCTGACGCGCTGATGCTGCAGTACGTCAACCCCATGGCGATCAATTGCCTGGCGTTGGCTAAGTTGGTCCCTCGGTTGCAATTCGCCGGCTTGTGCCATTCAGTGCAGGGGACGGCGGCGGATCTGGCACGCGACCTGAATGAAGATATCGACAACATCGAGTATGACTGCGCCGGTATCAATCACATGGACTTCTACACACGGTTCGAGAAGCGCTTGCCCGATGGTTCGCGCGAAGACCTCTACCCCCGCCTGAAGGCTATTGGCGAGGCCGGCAGCTTCGGCCCGAACTGGGACGGTTGCACCAACGAAGTCCGCTACGAGATGCTCAAACGCCTAGGCTACTTCGTGACGGAATCATCGGAACATTTCGCGGAATACACACCCTGGTTTATCAAATCCCATCAGCCGGACCTTATTGGACGCTTCAACATCCCTATCGATGAATACCTGCGCCGCTGCGAGAAACAGCTCGCCGAATGGGATGAAACCGAGCAAGCACTGCTGGCCGACGATACACCGGTGTGCGAGCAATCGCTGGAATACGCCGCCCGCATCATCCGCGCCCAGGTGCTGGATGAGCCCTATTTGATTCACGGCAACGTACTGAATCGGGGATTGATTCCCGACTTACCCGCTGATTGCTGCGTCGAGGTTCCCTGCGTGGTGGATGCCGGTGGGCTCAAACCCCGGGCGGTGGACCGCCTGCCGCGACACCTGACGGCGATGATGCAAACCAACATCAATGTCCAGCAACTCACGGTCGAGGCCTTGACCACTGGAAAACGCGAGGCCATCTACCACGCAGCCATGCTTGACCCACACACGGGCGCAGAGCTCAATTTGGATCAGATCTGGTCGATGGTCGATGAGTTGCTTGATGCACACGCCGGTTGGGTGCCGGAGTTTCATTAGCCCCTGGTGATCTCAGACCCCTGGTGATCGCAAAATGGCGACACCCCGGGGTGGCACCGTCCTCTCCCCCAGCAACCGCTCGCCATCGACCGCTGCCGGTATCTGCTCGGTTTCGGGACCGTAGTTGGTAATGAACCGGTAACCACCGTACTCCCTGAGCCTCAGATACCCCGGCATCCGTCGAACGGGCAGGCCAGCGCACCGCATGGCTGCGCCCAACATCGCTTTGAGCAGCCTGGCATCCGGCCAGGCGCAGATATAGCACCTGGACCGCCCGTCCCACTGCCTGCGTGTATAGATCGGCCAGCCGTCCGAGCAACTCGCCAACACCTCGGTGTTCTCGTCCAGCCGCAACTCATCGCGCCAAACACGGACAGTGCTTTCACAGGCGCCGAATCGAGCTGGCACCGCCATGCGGCGGGGTAAGGCGTCCTCGCGCTTGATGCGCACCCCGAATGCGGCCGCCACGGGTGCGGGAGCGGCCTCTTGGGGCAGTTGAAATTGCGCTGTCTTGACCCCGCTTCGGGGCCCCAGAATCACATCAGCCTGGCAGGTCATCAGCTGTTGTCCCAGATCCTCCGGGATATGCATAAGACCGGGTGCCAGAACCAATCGATAATCATCCAAATCTGCGTTTACACCAATCACATCAATGGACGCACCTAACTCCCTCAGGGCCCGGTACCAGTCCAGTTCGAGGCGTAAAGCGTGGTAATCGACGCTTTGTCCGTCAAGCTCGGACATCCAATTCGAGGCATAATCGTGAATCAGTGCAATGGGCGCGCGCTCACGTTTAGGCAGTCTCAAATTCAGCCTTGCCAGCTCTGCATTGACCTGCTCGACCTCGGCCAGCCCAGGGGCCGGATCAGCGCGATGATCCAGCAGACCCGCATGCATCTGTTCCTGGGCGAACGGCGCTTGTCGCCAGCGAAAATAGCTCACCACCTCAGCACCATGCGCAATAGCCTCGAAACTCCAGAGCCTGACGGCGCCAGGTGCCGGTATCGGGTTGTAGGCTGCCCAATTCACCGGCCCCGGCTGCTGCTCCATGATCCACAAAGCACCCATCCCCCGGTAGAGATCGTGATGAAAAGCTTGCAGATCCGGATCGCCGCTGCGCAGGCAATCCTGCACGAGTTCGGGTTCCTCGCGAACGCACTGCAGATCCTGCAAGAATCCAATGGGGTAGCTGTCCCAGGCAGCAATATCCAGGTCCACCGCCACCGCGCGATGATCGAATCCGTTAAAGCGTCCCATGAAATTATGTGCGATCGGCCGCCCCGGACTGAGCCGCCTCAGGATCTCGACCTGCGCGCGATTGAAGGCGGCGATCTGGGCACTGCTGTATCGACGAAAGTCCAAAGCCTGCGCCGGGTTCGCCTCGGTCACGGTCAGATTCGGTAACTCCACGCATTCAAAGCTGCGTAACGCCTGCGACCAGAACAAAGTACCCCAGGCCCGGTTCAAGGCCTCGATATCCTCGTAGCGTTCTCTTAACCATTGCTGAAACCCGGTCCGGGCGGCTTGGCAATAGGACAGCACCGTATCGTGACACCCGTACTCATTATCGGTTTGCCAGGCCTTGATCGCGGGGTGCTGGCCGTAACGCTCGGCCAAGGCCGTGGTGATGCGCCGGCTTTGCGCCCGGTAACCGGTGTGGGAGAAGCTGTAGTGCCGGCGAGAACCGAACCCGCGCCGTCGGCCCTCGGCGTCTACGGCAAGCATGTCCGGCATGTTATCCACCATCCACTTGGGAGGGGTCGCCGTGGGGGTACACAGGACAATATTGAGACCGGCCCCGGCCAGGGTGTCGATAGCCCGGTCCAGCCACTGCCACTCGAAATGGCCGGCAACGGGCTCCAGGCGCGACCAGGCAAACTCTGCAATGCGCACCCACGCTATACCCGCAGCCACCATTGCCTCGGCGTCTTGCGCCCAGCGCGACTCGGGCCAGTGCTCGGGGTAATAACAAACGCCCGTTGCAGGGCGATAGGCGCTGCTCGTGCCGGTCGGTGACGCCGGATTCTCAGTCACCGACGCGGTGTCCCTCGGCATCGAACAGATGCAGGTGCGACGCTGGAAGAGCGAGTGCGATCGCCTCACCCGATGCAGGTATCTGCGACTCATCGACCTTGGCGATCAGATCCACCCCGGGCGCAACCGTGACGTGGGCCAATGCAAACTCACCGAGGTGTTCGGTATGAGGCAGGGTGCAATTCAACACATTCTCGCCCTGCCCGTCGGCGCTAACGATGTGTTCGGGTCGTATACCCACCCGTGCCACCGCATGCCCTTTGGCGGCCGGGCATTGAATCGAGATGCCGTCAGCCAACGTCAATTCCGCTTCGTTCTGGCGGACCACGGGTGTGTTCATCTTGGGGCTGCCGATGAATTCGGCGACGAACCGATTGGCCGGTCGCCGATAGAGTTCCAGAGGCGAGCCCACCTGTTCCACCTGCCCTGCGTTCAGGACCACGATGCGATCCGCCAGGGTCATGGCCTCGGTCTGATCATGGGTCACGTAGATCATGGTCGCGTCCAATTCAGCGTGCAGCTTCGCGATCTCCAGGCGCGTTTGTACTCGCAGTGCGGCATCGAGGTTGGACAATGGCTCGTCGAACAGAAATACCCTGGGGTTTCGTACGATCGCGCGCCCGATTGCGACCCGTTGGCGTTGGCCACCGGAGAGTTGTTTGGGCAGTCGCTCCAGATAGTCCTCGATCTGCAGCGTCCTGGCCGCGGCCTCGACGCGCTGGCGCATCTCGTCCTTCGGGGTTTTGGCCTGGCGCAGGGCGAAAGCCATGTTCTCGAATACCGACATATGAGGATACAGGGCGTAGGACTGAAACACCATGGCCACACCCCGCTCGGCCGGTATGACATCGTTCACCCGCTCACCGCCGATCAATAATTCGCCGCCGTCGATTTCCTCCAGCCCGGCTACTATGCGCAACAAAGTGGATTTTCCACAACCTGAAGGCCCCACGAAGACCACGAACTCACCATGATTGATGTCGAGGTCGATACCATGAATCACCTCGGTTTTTGCGTAGCTCTTTCGGATTTGCCGAAGCGTGACGTCAGCCATGTGCTGCCCCGTAATTGAAAAACGCGCTGAGCCTACCAAAATGAGGAAGCCACGGGGTACCGACTCTGGTCCATTCCTCGGTTGCGGTTCAGGACCTCGCCGCCGCGATCTGCATCATCAGATCAGACTCGTTGAAGAGCTGCTACGTTTAACCCATAGCCTCAAGTCAACCCATAGCCTCAAGTCAACCCATAGCCTCAGTCAACATGTTGCCCGGTTCCTTGAGAGCAGAGGATTGCTTGAGCGGGACGCCGACAACAGCTATCTGGTATTTGCGCAGCGAGAGGAGAGGGCGATGCAGCCGCTGTAAGGCGTCGCCTGTCGAGCGTTTTGCTTCACCCGATCTTCATTACTTGGCACTATTTTGAATTCTACCGCGTTTTCTTTTGACTCTCTTCGCTTGCTTCTTACAATGTAAGACACTGTAATTCGCAAGGCATGGCAATAATGGCGACAACATCGTTCACCACGCGTATCGACACTGAACTGAAAGCCGAGCTTGAACAGATAGCTCGTTATGAAGATCGCAGCGCGTCTTATATGGCCAATCAAGCCATCAAGGCAATGGTGGAGGAACGTAAGGCTACTCGAGAGTTGGTGGAAACCGGTTTGGCTTTGATCGAAAAGGACGCCCCTGCAATTCCCGCCGAGGCGGTGCATGACTGGTTCGTGGCGGATGATGACAGGCCATTTCCAGCCGCTTCTTAATCCATACACGTGAAACTCGCCTATCTGGAAACGTCCGCCTCAGGGCTGCGCTGGATGCGAGCCTACTATCGGAAAAATCCACAGCTAAACCGCGCCAAGGCGCTAGCGTCATTGAAGCGGGCTGAGCAGATTTTGTTGGAGTTTCCAACCTCAGGCGGTCGTTTTCAGGACTTAGAAGCGGTACGAGAGTATCTTATCGACGGTACAACCTCTTCGCTGCTCTACACCGTGGCCCGTGATACCGTCTGGATCATTGATATACGCGACCAACGCGGATTTCGGAATGCTGAATCACTCCGTTCATGTACGCGAGAACTCCGCCAACGCTACGGTATCAACCTGATCCCGGCGAACTAATCTTCCGAGTCGAACAGCGATAATTGTCCGCGGGGAGGCTGCGGGCTAGGCGCGGGTTGCGGAGATGTTGATGGTGAGGCCATTCGCTCGCTGATGGCCTGCCGGGTCGCCATTAGGACACCTCTAAGTCAAGATTCAAAAGGGAGCGTCACCTTTAATTAAAATGCGGTGCATGATGCGAGGATACTTTTCCGGAGAAGGATGGCGATAATGCATCGTGCAGCGGTTATCCCAAAGTATGATATCATCTAACTTCCATGCATGACACCAGATAAATTCTTTCTGGCAAGCATGATCCCACAAAATGTTTAGAAGACTTTGGCTTTCTTCCTCAGAAAGACCGTCAATATACTGAGAAGGATATTCCCATCGACGACCAAGGTAAAGAGCTTTTTCATTGAAACAGGGGGTGTCCGAACAAGGGGATGATGAGGACCTGGAACTTCAGACAGTTTTGTAGGCAGCTTCATATCAGGGCGAACTATTTCTCCTGCATCACGACTAGCATCATGTACAGCAGTTTTTCCTTCAATTTTTTCTTGTATGTTTTTAGGCAATGTTTCGTAAGCAAGATATTAGTTACTAAAACACGTATTGCCACCGCTTGGTGGAAAGACTTTAGCATACAACATACTTTCTGCAGCTGGAGTATCGATATATGAATTATCACTGTGCCAGCAGAGTTCACCACCTAAGGGCACCTCTAAAAATGCACTTTTTCCGCGATTGCGGCGTCAGATCCGTGCTCGAATCCTCATGTATCACCTATCACTGCTGTCCCACAAAATGGCTAAACACAGCGTATAAGCTATTGATTTCCATAAAAAATTGACTATAGCATTGTGTTTGAAACATGAAAACAGTTTTTCCAAAAATTTCAAAGCGTTAGTATGCTCTATGGGACAGCAGTGATCACCTATACACTGCGGTTCTGCACGCGGTGCTTCCTTGCACTCACGAAAAAATTACTATTTTTAGAGGCGCCCTCAATGCCAGAAGTATCAAGATTTTTGGGATTATCATCAGGATGTTCTATGATGAACATGATCCTCCACATTTTCATCCTGAATATTCTGGAAAGAAAGCGGTATTTGATTTTGCAGGGAATGTCATCAAGGGAGGCATCTCTTCAAGAACTGCAACCAAGCTTGTCCGTGAATGGGTTGACCTTCATGTATCAGATCTCGAAGAGAGTTGGGAGTTACTAATTCGGAAAAAAATTACCCGACATTAATTCAGAATATATCTGACATGCTTTTCATAGAAAAACCGTTTAATTATTTGCGTATTCTGTTGCAGTGAGTGCAACACCGAACGAGCCAGGGCC
>WLWI01001577.1_pt1 | contig 19738 bp, 5 predicted proteins | sample 6701501 | NCBI WGS metagenome assembly WLWI01 (sample SAMN12718690, study PRJNA515312) | sponge metagenome | isolation source: marine sponge | host: Mycale hentscheli | place: New Zealand: South Island, Marlborough, Capsize Point | collected 2014-11-01
CTCATCAACTCTGAACAACTCTCAGAGTAAGAAATTCTGTGTATTAATTATCAGACTTCAATATAGTAATTTAAGATAAACAAGTGGTACAGTACCTAGCCCTTGTTCAGCATAGATATCCTGTTGTGGCAGCCAGTGGTATAGTTAGACCACACCCACTATAATGTTGTGATGGAGAGTGCTTACTTGCACCTGCAGTGGTCTTTCATTAAACCTAACGACTCATAGGATCTGACAGATCACTTCAAGTTATGTATTGCACACCAGTGTTTAATTCATAGCTACACTGTATGTCCTACTTGGCTGTCAAAAACAAATTTTAAACAGTATGTCCTATAGGCGCACACACTCATTGCTTTTTAATTAAAACTACATATTTTGCTTTTGACTACAATAGCTATGCATATGATAATTAGCTGCAGAATATTCCAGTGTGCTAAATATAGGGATCGTAATGGTTACAATAGCAGTAGGGCAGTCTCCCACACCATCGTTGTGTATCCATTAAAAACTTTGCTTTTCTACCCCAATTGGCACTGCAGAGCTATAGGGATTTGTGGCTGATAGCGAAAGTTATCTTGTAACATTTGTATAGCAATCGTGCTCAGATATCCATCATCTAAGACATGCCCATTACTGTAACTGCAGTAGTAAACTGGGTGTGGTGTAGCCACACCTTATAGTTACAAAATGCAACAGAATGTCATGTGATTCCCTTCAGACATCAGATCTCACTGCAGGCATAACTGGTGCAATAGAAAGTGGCAGTGTCTTTGGGTTGTTTCTGATTTATAATCATCTATTGTTTAGTTGTTGTTGTTTTGGTTACAAGTCATGTATGTGAGTTTGAGGAAGATATTTCGTTAGCTACATACTCTGTTGAGTTGCTGTTGTTTTTGAGGATAGGATAAGGGTAGAAACATTGCTGGCCATTCCAGATACTGTGTTGTCACTATTTGATAATGCTTCTCTTTAGATGCCTTACTTTGATGGTCGCATTTGTTAGCTGTTTTGTGTTTTGTGTAGGTACCTGGCAGCTCTAGTTAAAATGGAGATGTGTCTTCAGTCAATGGAGGTCATCAACAGACTCACTAAAGTACATAATAGCAGGAATTGGTTGTTTGAATCACTCTATTTATTATTACATTATTATTATTATTATTATTATTATTATTATTATGTTTACTTTCCTCTTCCACAGGCAGTAGAGTTACCTATGGAATTCCTGCACTTGTATATTGGCAATTGTATCCAGCGTTGCAAAGAGCCCCAGGACAAGAACATGCAAAACAGATATGTGCGACTGGTAAGGGGTGAACACCTGTCTAAACATGTGGCGAACATCTATCTAAACATGTGGCTATTCTCCCAGCCAGCAGTGATCCTTGCAATCTCTAATTGCTAGCACATAAGACTTCACATCACTAGTGATTTTTAAATTCTTTGTTGTCAATTGACTGATCATTCTGTTTTGTTTGTTTTTTGTTGTTGTTGTTGTTTTGTTTTTTTGTTGTTTTTGTTTTGTTTTTTTGTTGTTGTTGCTTTTTGTTTTGTTTTTTTGTTGTTGTTGTTGTTTTAGGTTTGTGTTTTCTTGCAATCTCTGATCAGGAATAAGATATTTAGTGCACAGGTAAGCATACACACACACACATACACACACACATACACACACACACACATACACACACACACAGACACACAGTCAGTCCCACTGATATGATTATGTTGTTACTTATATTATGTGCAGACTCTAAAGGAAGAGTATGTAGAGATCCAGAGCTTCTGTCTGGAGTACAGCAAGATCAAGGAGGCAGCTAACCTGTACAAATTACTCAAGACATTGGATAGTGGAGGTTCTGCTTGAAATACTCTTCACTTTTAACACTACATCATCCGTTCTCATAAACATCTACATGACAACAGTACATTGCTGAGTTGTGGTTGATTTTAATAGCCATGATTTGAATACAATTTAAACATGAGTAGAGTGATATAGAAATAATATTAACAAAGGTAATAATTGGGCAACAGTTTGTTTGTTTTTTAATGTAGTCTAAACTCAATATGAAATGGATGATTGAAGTTCTGTTCATGGGTCTCTTTGGGCACTAGAACTTGGTGTAATATGATATATACCACTGATCTCGCTTGCACTGACTACGGCAGTTGGGAAAGGCAGCCCGAGTTGTAAATTCGGATCTAGCTGTGTAACTAGTGAAGGGATCTTATGGGAAGGACTTTGCTGCCCTGTCATCTGCCCGGTACCTCGCAGTTGGATTGGCGACCTTGGGGCAGTAACTTTCGTGACGTTGGATTATTGTGAGTAAATAACTCAATATTAGCTAGTCTGAATAATCAGCTGGCTAGAGTGGGTCGGTAGTTAAAACTTCACTGGTTCGATATTCAACTGGCCACGAGCGGTCAGCGAGGCTTTACAAAAATCAACTGCATGTGTAGTATAGTTTTGAATTCATCGAGGTTCTGCTAGGCCCGCACATCCTCCCCGGCAAGGAAGCCAGAGCCACTGGTGGCAATGCTTTATGAGTCTGTATTGGAATCTGAATTTTCAACAGCAGTATGGCTCATCGTAGTGTACTGAAAAAAACATCTACCACTCGAACTAATCCATTTGATCAAGGGTAAGTTTGTGTCACTACAGCAATAGGTACACGGTGATGACTTAAAGTCGATTCCTGAATTCAAGTATGTCTCCTACTTGGAGATTAGGTACACATCTCTTCCATTTGCTTCTTATGTGGTGCAGTTTCAAATATTCATCCTTCCACTTTAACCAAATGCTTGCAGTGAGTCTCTTAATTAGGTTCCATCGACGCAATCCAGTAATATTACCATCAAGGTCTTCACTGGAGTTGGGGCAGCTAGTAGTGGACGTCCAGTAAGAAAATGTCCAGGAGTTAACGCTCATGAGCCATCCTCTTGATGTGCTTCATGAGCCATTGGTCTGGAATTAAAAGTAGCTTCAATGTCAGTTAGAATGGTGGTAAGGTCTTCAAAATATAATTTTTGATCACCAATAATTATTCTAATAAGAATTCTCTTCATCTCTCTTATTCAGGTTCCCATAGTCCACCTTGATGAGGAGATTGAACAGATATGAAATACCATTTAATGTGCCTTGTTGAGAGTATTCTTTAATCATCTGTTGGGCTTTCCTGGAAGCGACAATTACTTGCAGTTCACATTGTGCTCCGATAAAGTTCTGTCCATTGTACTATAAACATCGTGTGGTAGTCCTCGACAATTTACAAATCTTCTGAACACAGCTTAAAAAAGCCTCAGTCGATAAATCACAAACAAGTTCCAGGTGAATGGCCTTGGTAACGGTGCAAATAAACACTACTACAGGACAGACTCTGTCGGCAGGTAATTGACCCATTTGCTGAGCGCACCGAGTAGCATTCGTTCTATGGCAGGGAACATACCGGTTCAATCATGTTCAGTCTTTCATGTGAGTGATCTGAGTCCCAAAATATAAAATTCTTCAGCTGTCAGTGCCATCAAAACTCTTGCACTGGCATGGTGGTGTAGATTGTGAAGATCTTTCAACAATTATGTTGACAAAATGTGTGTTTTTATAGGCCAAGAAACTGATGATCTAGTCATGAGGGGAGACAATATGCCACACACCAATTGTTCAGCAGTGAAGTCTTTAGTGACCAGTAAACCTTCTATATGGCCCTCAATAGTCCTCAAGAATTCACTTAAGGACTTGTTATCGTCTTTCACAGGCTTCATAGTTAACATTGTTGTCAAGTGGTGGTTTAAGATAAGGCGAGGCTGGTCAAATTCACGTTAAAAAGCTTCTACTATCTTGGCATAGTTTCTGGATTGAGAAGCTTGCATAACTATGTCTTTGGCTTCATCTGATTGCATAGCTTCCTCTAAACAGCCAATTTTCTCAAGGTCAGACAGAGCAGTTTCCCGTTCAAACCTACCTTCATAAATTCCTCAAAATTTGTGCTAATCAATAATCTGTCCAGAGAACTTAGGAAGAGACTTTGGGTGTGTAGTGCGCCTTGGAGGCGAAATAGAAGAAGTAGCAGGTAGTAGTAGTTGGTGGCAAAGATAATGAAGAGCCGTCGTCGATACATTCTTCGTCGATTCGTTCAAGTAATTCGTCAAATTTATAGTCTAATGATTTAAGTTCTTCTATAGATGGCTTATATACCGGTCGGCTTTGGTTTTGGCACCACTAATTTTGGATCTTGCTAGAATTTGTTTGAGTTTGCTGATGATATATCCCTTGCCAATAATCTTGTAGGCGGACAATTAATCTAAATGCAACTTTTGTATTTGACTAGTTTGAGTATATGGCTCAAAGAACTAAATAATAATCTCGCTTGCACTGACTACGGCAGTTGGGAAAGGCAGCCCGAGTCATAAATTCGGACTAGCTGTGTAGCCAGTGATGATGAGGGGACCTAATGGGAAGGACTTTGCTGCACTGGCGTTTTCCCAGTACAAGGCTCGCTGTCGGATTGGAGTAACTTTTGTGATGTTGGATTATTGAGTTGATAACTCGATGTTAGCTAGTCTGAATAATCGGCTGGCTGGTGTGGGTCACCAATTAAGAGAATACAATCGGTTGGCATGGCCATGAACCGCATCTGGCCGTGAGCAATCAGCGAGGCTTTAAATATTCTTCTGAATGTTCATGGAGGTTCTTCTAGGCCCGCACAACCACATTTGCTATCTCACGAAAATTTTATTGAAATCGTGAACTTATTTTGGTACTGAAGCGTTTGGATAGAATATTAGACTCTTCTCAAGCTAAATTGTCTCTAACAAGTTATGAAGATAGTTGCTGATTGTATTATTGATTTAGTCATTTTCGTCAAAAGGCCAAGTTAAATACACACACATTGGCTGACAGAGAAAAATGGGTATTATTATTTTTTTATAATTGATGTGATCCTATCTCTCTCTCTCTCTAACCCATGTCATGTAGTTACCATACTAGCAGCAATTTCGAAAATTTACACACCCACTCTTACATCAAGGATGAGCTATAAAAGGTCAAATTACCACGAACGTTTGCTGACTAAGTGTTATTCTAAAAAGCTCCGTTCACCTAACTAAAACCTTTCTTTGCCATGCAAGAATACCATAAGCATCCCGGCCAAATTGGGACAGTTGGGAACTATGTTACTGAGTACACTTTTCAGCAATTCCCTTTATATTTACCAATTATACTCATGAAGAAGTGAGGAATTCAAGAAATTGAAGCAGACAGAAATTGTGAAGTGTAAAATCACTGTCTCTAAAGTTTCTCCAAACCTGATCAGTTAATAAAATTGACAAAATCACCAACACTAACAATAAGCAAGCGACAAAAAAGTTATCTAAAGTTATATATACTTACCAGTCCATTATCATGCCAGTAATAATATATAACTGGCACACCAATTCTCAAGTTTTCTTCACCAGGAAGGACTACTAGTACATCCATGTAATTTCAAACAATTCATAAGAATTAGCAACTTGTGAAGCATTTGGGCAGGAAATTACGGATTTTCAATAATGGACCCATATTTATAGCTATACACAACTGTACAATAATATGTTTTTAAAATAATTGATTTTGCTCGTAAGAATTAGCAACTTGTGAAGCATTTGGGCAGGAAATTACGGATTTTCAATAATGGACCCATATTTATAGCTATACACAACTGTACAATAATATGTTTTTAAAATAATTGATTTTGCTCGTAAGAACTCAAGTCTCTTATATTTTGGTGATTCAATAATTCTGGTTATTCACCAAATCACAAATAAATGTTTGAAATTTGTTTTGCAGAATGTGACGCTTATTTTCTAGTCCCATGAGCAGTAAGTGAACTGACTTCTAAACAATAAATAGGTCTTGAATTTATATTTCAGAAAAATAAAATGAGTGTGTACTTGGTTTCCTCCAAAAATTCAGCGATTGAATATGCTCAAGATCCAGCAATTGAATATGCTCAAGATCCAGCGATTGAATATGCTCAAGATCCAGCGATTGAATATACTCAAGATCCAGCGATTGAATATACTCAAGATCCAGCGATTGAATATGCTCAAGATCCAGTGATTGAATATACTCAAGATCCAGCGATTGAATATGCTCAAGATCCAGTGATTGAATATACTCAAGATCCAGCGATTGAATATGCTCAAGATCCAGCAATTGAATATGCTCAAGATCCAGCAATTGAATATGCTCAAGATCCAGCAATTGAATAAGCTCAAGATCCAGCGATTGAATAAGCTCAAGATCCAGCAATTGAATATGCTCAAGATCCAGCGATTTAATATGCTCAAGATCCAGCAATTGAATATGCTCAAGATCCAGCAATTGAATAAGCTCAAGATCCAGCAATTGAATATGCTCAAGATCCAGCAATTGAATATGCTCAAGATCCAGCGATTGAATAAGCTCAAGATCCAGCGATTGAATATGCTCAAGATCCAGCAATTGAATAAGCTCAAGATCCAGCGATTGAATATGCTCAAGATCCAGCAATTGAATAAGCTCAAGATCCAGCAATTGAATAAGCTCAAGATCCAGCAATTGAATATGCTCAAGATCCAGCGATTGAATATGCTCAAGATCCAGCAATTGAATAAGCTCAAGATCCAGCGATTGAATATGCTCAAGATCCAGCAATTAAAGATTCTCAATCTTCTATCTATTGTCTGTGTAGTTTTTTAAAATAAATCTAAGAACTACTAGATCAGATTAGTGTGCCCTATCTCTAGATTATATAGTAATGTGCCCTATTGTGTCTGCTGCTAAAGTTTTAGTTTCATCAGAACTAAGATTGTGTCTAAGGTTAGCCCGTAGTCGACTATTGCAGCTAGTCAGCCTCTCAGCTATAGCTATGACACCATCACAACCAATTACATTTGCACTAAGATCCAGCTCATGTAATTTAGAACATTTGTCTAATTTATGAGCAAAAGCAATAGCTCCCAGTGAATCAATTTTATTTTTACTTAGATCCAGTATATATAAATTAGTACAATCACTCAGACCATCAGCTAAAGCCACAGCTCCATCTGAACTAATGTTGTTGCCACTCAGTCTCAGTATTTCTAACTCGCAATGCTTCAGTTCTCTAGCCAGAGTTATAGCACCTCGTGAATCAATCATGTTGCAGCAAAGATCTATAATGCACAAACTCCTGCAACTCTTCAGACAATAAGCTAAAGCTATGACACCCTCTGAACCAATATTGTTTGCACTAGGTGTCAGTCTATGTAATCTGCAATTATTCAGTTCCTTAGCTAGAGCTATAGCACCATTGGGACAAATAGCATTGTTATTCAACTCTAGTACTTGGAGATTTTTTAAACATTTAAGTCTATCAGCTAGACCAACAATACCATATAGTCCAATATTATTTCTTCTCAAATCTAGATAATGTGGATTAGTAAGGCGCCGATAGACGTATATATATCAAATCTCTCTTTACAAAAATCCAGTGTATGCAGACTGATGTTGCAATTTCTCAATCTATCCACTAAAGTAATAGCACCATCAAAGCCAATCAGGTTACCTTCAAGACTCAATGTTCGTAACTTAATGCAACCCTGCAATTCATTTGCCAGGGCAATAGCACCTTCTGAGTCAATGTTATTACTTTTAAAGTTCAAAGAAATTAAATTAGCGCAGTGCTTCAGTCTACTAGCTAGGGCAATAGCACCTTCTGAGCCTATGTTGTTACTTCCAAGATTCAAAGAAATTAAATTAGTGAAGTATTTAAATCCACTAGCTAGAGCAACCACACCTGATGAATCAATTTTGTTGTTACTAAGATTAAGTGTGTATAATTTACTGCAAAATTTTAGCCCATCAGCAAAAAATGTAATACCATCAGTGTCAATATAGTTCATACTAAGATTCAATGATTGTAAATTAGTATAGCTCTGCAATTTCTTGACTAATTCTACACTAAATAAATCGATACCAATTCTACTAAGATCCAAAGCCAATACAGTACTGCAACTACTCTCTTTAAGCATATTTATACAATTGTATGAGACAAAGAAATGCTTATAATCTATAGGACTAGTCAAGTCTTTAAGTCTGTTGACTATAGCCATTGCACCATCAAAGCCAATCCTATTACTATGAAGAATCAGTGTTTTTAACTTCATTAGTTTACTAGATATAGCAATGGCACCCTTAGAATCAATTATGTTGCAGCTGATATCTAAGGTATGCAAGTAAACACAACTCTCCAGCCCATCAACAAGAGCTGCTATGCCTCCAGAATTAATTTCATTCTTACTGACATCCAGTATACGCAAATTAGCACAAAATTTCAATCCAGTAGCATAAGCTTCAGCTTTTTTCAAACCAATACCAATTTGGCTAAGATTTATTTCCTGTAAGTAAATGCAACTCTTCAGTCTTACTGCTAAGCCCCAAGCTCCATGTAATCCAATGCTATTTCCACTCAGATCAAGAGTTTGTAGACTACTGAAATTACCCACTTTCAGTAAATTAACAGCACCAGCTGATACAAGGAAATTCTTATAATCTATAGGACTAGTCAAGTCTTTAAGCCTGTCAGCTATAGCTATTACACCATCGAAGCCAATTCTATTACCATGAAGAATCAGTGCTTTTAACTTCCTTAATTTACTAGATATAGCAATAGCACCCTTGGAATCAATTTCGTTCCAGCTGATATCCAAGGTATGCAAGTAAACACAACTCTCCAGCCCATCAACAAGAGCTGCTATGCCTCCAGAATCAATTTCATTGTTACTAACATCAAGCACATGCAAATTAGCACAACATTTCAATCCAGTAGCATAAGCTTCAGCTTTTTCCAAATCAATACCAATTTGGCTAAGATTTATTTCTTGTAAATTAATGCAGCTCTTCAGTCTCTCTGCTAAAGCCCAAACTCCATGTAACCCAATGCTATTTCCACTCAGATCAAGAGTTTGTAGACTAGCAAAATCACAATGTAGATGAACTAGAGCTACAGCATCATCTGATCCAATTTTGTTATTTGTGAAGTCCAGAATCTTTAGATTGGCGTAACATTTTTTAAATCTGTTCACTACTGTTATTGCACCATCAAAACCAATACAGTTATCACTAAGATTTAATACTTCCAAGCTAGAATTTGCTGGTCTGTAAGAGAGGGCTCTAGCATCTACAGAATTTCTGTTATTTCCAGTTAGATTTAATTCTTGCAGGTTATGTAAACCATTGTGAGCTAGTGCTAGCACACTTGAACCCACATTACTGCTGCTTACATCTAATTCTAGCAGATTAGAGCAATGCATTAGTCTATCTGCTAAAATAGCAAAATTGGAACTAATGAAATTATTACTCAGATCCAACTTCTGCAAATTAGTGCAACATTTCAACCCTTCAGCAATAATTACTGCACATTCTTTATTGAATATATTTATCTTAATATTAAGTGACTTTAATTTAGCACAATGTTTTAAAATGTTATTGAGAACACTTAAATGATATGATGAAGTCCAGTTAAAATAAAGTGTTTTAACATTGTATAGTTCCTCAGCATCACATAATTTGTCAACTTTTAAATATTTCAGAAAGATGTGAAAAATTGTATGTAACTGATTGACTCCAGACTTATATAGTAAGACCTCAACCCCACTACCAGAATTAATATTACTGATCTCACACATGATATCTGTGAGGTGTTCCACATCCATTATATTCAGTGAGTTGGTACCACACAATTCAAGTTTAATGTCTGAGTTATGAAAAATACGAATTATTGAACCAAGTCCTGAATTAAAGATGCAATTGCTAGATATACTGGAAGCCTTTAATCTGCCTATTTCTTCAATGATCTTTGCCATTATACAATTGCGATATCTTTTAAATTCTCTGTTGAAATCAGAGCTTTTCAAAATTACAAATTCATTGATAGAATTACAAATCTTACTAGCTACTTTACTTGTGACCATCTTCAAGTTAAAATCAACAGTATATATCTCAGTACATTTATCAATAGGCTCAAGTATCAGTAGATCCTTGGTAGTAATTCCACAATTTACAAAAATCACTTTAGAACACATATGAAGACCCCAGGCTTTTACTAGATTACTATTATTATGATGCAACAGAAACCCTATAGTGTTGAAGTGTGTTCTTTCTGAACGAAACAATTGCAATGTTTTAGTATTAAAACAAACTAAGATTTTGTAATTAGTACTAAAGCAATAATCGAATACCTGATTCAATTGGGTAAGGTACATACAAGTATCAAAATAATTTATTGACCCAGAGCAAGTGTACTGAAGTAAGAGGTCATCTTTCGATTTATTGAATCTTAAGTGAATTAAAACATCATTACTTATAACTTTTCCTTTCTTTAAAGGCATCTTAATTTTCAAAGTAGCCAAGTCCTTAAGTTCAACTTCATCTGTGAGTATTTTTATTCCTTCCACTCCCATATTAATATTCTCTAAATCAAGAACTACTAAGCTAGTCAATTTCTGCAGCAGAATATTAAGAACACTCAGTTGTGATAAGTTACAGTTTTTATAGTGATAGACAAGATGTTTGATATTATGAAGATGGTTGCTACAAAGTTTTTCAATGAACAGAACTATGCCTTCCTTCTCCAAACTACAATTTTGAAAGCTTAATTTAGTGAGTTGATGTTGAGTTATTGATAATACATAGCTCATGGCAAGAAAGTCAACTTGTACTAAATTATTACTATTAAACGAAAGAGAGTTGGTTTTGTTTAGCTCTTCAATACTATCACAAACAATTTCCTGTTGGGATTCAAATGCACATTGAATTTTGAGCAGGTTGTCTAAAGTTGTATCTAACATTACATGCTTCAAAACAAGTGAGTTAGGCTTAAATGTAACCATGCCAAAATAAAACTTCCACACCATATGTAATTTAGATTTGGATATCATGGTAATTTTAACGACTTCTTCTTCCTCTTTATTTTTTAAATGCACTGCTGCAAGATACTCTTGAAATGTGAGATGATGAAAAGCATACAAATCCTCAATTCCAAAAAGCTCTGCAGTGCTATCAATTGTAACTAAGCCAAGAGAAGACTTTTCAGAGCCTGGAGGAGAAAGTGGGAAATCAGTTTGAGATTGACGAATTATTTGTTTTGATTGAACAATCATATCTAATGCTAATTGGCAAATATTGCCAAAGTATTCATTAACACTATCTGGTAAGTTGTCTAAATCTTCCAACTTGATTCGAGAGTTATCTTTTAGCTTTCTTAATAGTGTCAACCGTGTAAATGATTCATAAATTTCAGTTTCATTGTGAGGAATATTCTCACCTAACTTCTTATATAAGCGGCATATCATTTGTGCATGAACTGGTAAGTAGCACATGCGATATACATTCACATGTTGCTCTAGATAGGCAATAAGCTTGCAAGATAAATCAATATCACATTCAAAATAATTATAGATATACTTCTTGATTTCGTCATTTTTAAATCCGAGTATTTCAACACGTAAAGTAACCTGAGGATAGTCTCTTATTGTGGCAGTACCCACAGGACGTGAAGACACTATTACCATAGCTAAAGGCAATGTTTCTTTCTTTATCAATTCAATAATCAAGTCATTTGGGCAATTGAATTCATATTCATCCAAACCATCTATAATAATGCACAAACCCTTTCCATTTTCTTTTTTAATATTTTCCAAAAACTCTAACTGAGTCTTCCCCTTTTCCAGGATCATCTTTCAGGAAAGTCGCACATCAGGGTTCATATAGAAGGGGGAAGAAAAAAAAGACACAAGTTTGGCCCACAGCAAAGTGTGAGATTGGTGCGAGATCACTTGAACTGTGTCATATGTCCAAATCATGCGAGTTGAGAGACCTGCAATTATGAAACCACTTACCATTTGATTGAACACACATGGCTCAGTACTCATCATGGCCTTACAAGACATATTCATAGCCAATGCTGAGCAACAATCCACAGAGAACTGAGGCTAAAGTAGTTATTGTGAAGTAAACATTATTGGACTAAAGCAGAGAAACTATTTCATCACAAGTGACACACAGTGAGTGGGTGAATTGATTGCAGTTAAAAAATGGGACCACAAAAAATAAATAGTGCTGATATAAACAACAAACAGAGTTGCTTTATTTGACCAATCGAATTTTTCCCAGATTTCCATCGCCAAATCTCTGCAGGCATTCATCCATGGTAAGATACTCTGATAGCAACCTCTCAACGTCAGTCTTCTTTTCTTTAATACCTTCTATCAAACTGTCCACTTCGTTTGTCAACTGGTCATATTTCTTCTTGCTCTCGCTATAATCTTGTTTGGCAGTAGTATGATTCTGCTCTACAAACTTAATGTCTCTATTAATTCTGTCGATGTCATCGCGATACTTGTCACAATGATGCACTTCCAATTTGACTTGGGCATAGAGACCACGATTCATTTTGCCTTTGACAACACACTCCACACGGTAGTCGTCCACTTTGTTGCGTCGAACCCATCTGCACTTTCCATTTGTCCAGTAAGTAACATTTTGAATTGGCCACTCCGATGTGACTTCAAACTCCCGAGAGAGAATGCGAAAGCACTTCCACTTTTGACGAACTGACCACACCTTACCCTCAACCAAGTCAGTAGTATCTTTAGTCGCTAAATCAGCTTCAAGTTTGATCTTGTCTTTTTCGACATCTTGCACTTTTTTGGCATTGACTTTGACTTGAGTTTTGGCAGAATGCACACTAGTCGAGGCACTCTGTAGCCTGTCCTTATATGCTGTCACTTCTCCTTCCTTCTTGGCAGCTATCAATCTGTCTGAAGAAATAATGGAGTCGGTTTTAGCCACCTTGAGGTTTCGGGTTTGAATGGGAGAGAATGTGAAAATGTGTCTGATAAGATTTTCCCTGGTGGGCAGGTTCACACTAACTTCTTCTTGGGTAACAGGCAGACAGTCAAGGGCAAATAGTTGTGGGGTGTGGTTGATTCCCGAGACTGCAACTAGTTCTGTGACAATGTTGTTCTTGATTTGTTCTTCATCGATGTTCTGAAGTTTGCGGAGGTTCTTGGAACGTTCGTCACAGGCGTAATCCGTCACCACGATGATGAGGTTGGAGTCAAACACACCTGGCAATAACTTGGAATAATATCTCACACTGGATTTGTAAGGCGTGTCAATTTTGGAAGAAAATTTTACCACAAAAATGCATGCCTGTATCTTGCCCACTGTATGCAGAGCCTTGATCACCTGAATCATATGCTCAATGTCCTTGTCGTCGTCTTCGTATATTCCTGGTGTGTCTATGAACGTCAGTGAGGACCCCTCCAGGCCATTCAAGTCCACATCGAAGCTTGCGCTAAGAACGTTCTGCGTCTCTGGTTTGTTCGTACGAGCAGTTGCGAACGTCTGCTGGTCGCCAAATATGTGATCCTTTCCAGGGTCCAGCATGAAGTTGCCTAATGTACTTTTACCATTCCCGGTCGAACCAATAAGTAAAACTGCCATGGTATACTGCAAATTCAAGAACTAGACAAAATAGCTAAATGCAGCTCCACAGTATCAAATTAATGCCCTTTATAACAACTCTTTTCAGACTACTAAGGAATTGAAACCACAACGAGCTCCGCGGTCACGATCTACCGGAAAAGCTGCAGCCTGCTAAATTTACTCCGCGCGACGCATGCCAGCAAAGAACGAATACTTATAGCAAGACTTGGTTGTAAAAACTGCCAAACAAGTCGTAATAATTATTATACATACATAATAGTTAAATATTGTATATTTATTAATATTTATTTATGGAGTGATGAAGATGTCGTAAGAACAGGAGCACCATGAGCGTGGCAAATGTGTTTATACATATCAAGTAATGCAATGTGTGGCAACGACCCAGGTCTTCAAGAAGGAAGGCTAGACAGGAGCATGGAGATGAATATACATACAGTAGTATATATAATAAGAAATACAGTATATACAAAAGCAGATCTCGCAAGTTAGCCAGCTGTATTTACCTTGTGTACAACATCAGTCAATCAGCCTCACTTGCCAGTTCACTATCAGACAGTGTTTGTGTAGGTATCTACAGACCTACTCCACATTAACTAATGAGGTCAAACTATCTCCCACACTCACACCCAGTGACAGTCATACAGCTTCATATAATAGGCAGGTAAAAGAGATCTGCATTTCAGCAACTGCAAGCTACTGTAGCATACTCTCCTATCATATTTTCACAGTACTGAAATCATACAAAAAAAAATTATTTATTTTTTTGAATCTATGAGAGCAATTGTTTCTTGATATGAAGGGAAGTGCACAAGTATGAGAAATGACTTGACCATGTGAGTCCAGCTCACACCCTGAAGGCGTGAACTACACGCGAGACGTACTGCCGACAAACTGGACATTCCGCCAGCTGACGACCACACTTGACACATGACAACATGTGCCCACACTCTAGGAGAACACAATCCACCGGAGAATCCATACAGATCTTACACAAGTACGAGGATTCTGCATCTACACACACACACACACCACAGAGAGGAAAAATACTATTATGTCCAAAAATTACAAATTACATATGTATATCACTAAGACATTTAACAATTGGTTTGAGACAGAACAAGAGTAAACTATGAATTATCAACGAGGAAGAATCAGAGTGTCATAGGAAGAGAAAGTTGCTGTATGAAAACAGAGAAGATTAAATGTTTATAAGACAAGACGCAAAGTTCCACAGGAAGAGAACCATGACAATGAGGCTCCTGCATAATCCAATCAAACTGAGATCAGAGCTGATAGAGCCATTGGTTTACAATACCTTGATATGAGAGGCAGTGAATGTATTGCTTTGGAGTTCAAATAATTAAGTTGCGTTGTTGACTTGAAAATAATGACTAATATTATACAAAAATAATACTAGTTGACCCCTGAAGAGGACTTTGGCAAGAAGCCAAAACACCAGGTTAAGTTTTAATGAACAATATTGGCTGTTATAACGAGAAAAATTTGCTATTAAAACTAATACTTGCAGATAAAATGTAAAGGATTTCAATTATTCTGAATCATTGAAACGAAGAATGAACAAAATTCAAAGCAGTCAGGTAAACACATTGACTAATACGTTACACAGGTATATATTTGAAGTAGAATATGTAAACAGCTACAACCTGCCAAATTGGCTCCGGAAAGTCTATTAAAGAAGCAGTCAAAGAGAGAAAAAATGAGTGTAAAAAACATTCTAGGCATAATTACATGATATGTAAGGTATGACTACTTGCCACATGATAGTATTTAACTACAAACATACACACAAACACATAAGATACACATACACAAACACACTGCACTTTGGACACACATAAACCCTTTCTTTGTCCTTTCAATCTTCACCTGGCTGGTTTGTCTGCACTGATGAGCGATTACAGACATGATTTGATAGATACGACAGGAAACTAATGAAGCAGCTAATAACAACATGCTTATTGTCATGGAAACAAAAATTGCCACGTGAAGCATGCAGATACAATTTCACAAACTAGCCATATGGGTGTGACTAATCGTAACATCACACAATGTACAGATGCTAGCTACATGTACATGTAGTAAACTACAACAGATGTATTCACATACTGGAAAGACAAGAGGTTGATAGTTACACTCCCTGTACGTGCATCACTTCACAGATACAAGTCCCAGGATTTCCCAGGTTACAATGTCATCCATCATCAGGAGACATTCACCAACTCACTTCACTTCCATTAGTAACTAACACAATTCAAGTTGTTGTTTTTAAATTGATTGTCACATCTGAAGCTTCTATTAGAAGACATGACATTGATTCTATGTTAATAGTTGACTCAATATAGCAGTAGTAGTAGTAGTAGTAATAATAATAATAGTAGTAGTAAACATGGCTATATGGCTATATCAATGTATTAATAAGTAAACTGCACACCCTATATGCTTGACAGCAAAGCATACCTCTCTGACATGAAAAGAACCAGTTGCCAACACTCCTGTATATTGGTGTAAAGTGAACGAACAAGTGTGTGCATGTGTACATACATAGGTCATACAGTGTGTACTTACTCTATGAACGAAGAAGCATTTCATGACAGGCACTAGAGTCTGACTCTAAATAATCTCTTGGGACAACCCCACACGCACAACACACAAATACACGCACAACACACAAATACACACACAACACACAAATACACACACAACACTAGGGAAGCCTCAACATTATGCCAGCGTAATTTGGGTATTAAAGTAGACAACAGCATAGGGCATAATGAAGCATAATAGGTTCAATTTTCTAACACAATCTAGCCAAAATATCGATTTTAGATGAACTTCATAGCTATGTTGCTGATTAAACCAGTTGGATACATATAAATTTCAGCAGACCCATATGCCTGACTTTGTTGAGGCAACACTTCCGCAGCAATTGGGAATTGTTTGATAGTAACACAATTTAATGTTTTACACTTTATTACTACAAATTCACATAATACTACTGTAGTGTAAATTTAGGGAGTAATAGTGCATAATAGCAGTGATGCCAAAACGAATAATGAGTGAACTTTATACCTTATTATGAACATCCCTACACAACACTTATACACACACACATGCACACACGCGCACACACATGCACACACAGAGTTACCTACTAGAATGCAGTAACCCAATACATTTGCTGCACTGAACACTCCGTAACTCTGGAACATCCCACTTGTCATAGCATGAGATATAGCTCGAAAAGTAAACGATTGTTGCAATTCTCACAAAATGTATACACACTGAACATAATCTAGTCTTACTGTTGTTAAAATCTACATATTAGCCACTGCTGAAGGACTTGTAAGTCTACTATAGTGCAAGGATGAGGTCTGTACACCAAAATGGTCAACTAAAGAAAATCACCCACTAATTATAGCAGAATAAACATACAGTGTAGGGTCTCCAAGTGGGCAGGGCATTAAACGATGTAATTTATACAGAAAATTTCAATACCATCCTATGTATATATAATTTTTTTTATTTAAGCAACCACTTCATTTAGCTGCTGGTCAATAAAAGAAATACATACAATAGACCATGTCGAGTGCCATTGCAAATCCAGTCATAATGCATGTAAACTGACTCCTCTATCTAAACATATTTCCTTTGAACAAGAAAAAGAGCAACAAGTGCACAAAATAAAGAGCTTCATTGTCGTGGTGCTAAGTCATCTTGCTGAATGGATGTATAACACTTATTGTTATTCTAAGAAACAAAGAAGAAAAAAAACATGCAAGAAAAGAGTTTTAAAACATTGATAAAAAATAATGATAAAGTCATTCCTACTAAGACCGTGCTACATATGAAATGCCTTCGCTCCATTTCTGCTGCCTGTACTACTAAAGGAAATATTTCTCATTTCAAGTTGTGTTCTCACTCCAAATACCAACTCTTCCTTTGCCACTCATACTGACACATCTCTGAGAGGTAGGTGGTAAATGATGTGTTAATCTTTTTCAAAGAACAAGTATGTAGTGTCATAAACACAAGTGGGAGAAGTGCTTTAGAAAAATTCCAAACTAGTACTGCCATTTCTTTTCCTTGCTAAGAAGCCTAAAATCTTACACGAAGCCTTTGAACAACTTCACACAGTATCACAGTGAAGGATGACATCTTGGTAAAGACATAGTTCCACAAAATAAAAAAAAATTGAAAGGGAAGAAAAAAAAAAAAAAAAAAAGAAGAAGAAGAAGAAGAGAGCTTTACAAGTCACCATGAAAAGCTTTCAACTATTTTCACTATTTCTTTGATGATGAGAAAAAGAAACTAAAGCCGAGAGGGTCCACTTTCATAAAATCGCACTTACTAAGGAAAAGGTAGAAATTTATGTTTCAGCTAAGTATAGAACAACTATGTACAATGTATATAAATATGTATAGTATGCATACTATTATAAATACTATGTATACATTATTATATATACATATATTTAATCCTCTTATTTCCATTCTAAAGTCACTCAAAAGCCATTCCTCCACAACTTAGTTTGGATGTGTGTGTGGATGTGTGTGTGTGTTTGTGTGGATGTATGTATGTGTGTGCATGTGCGAGTGTCCAGTTTGCTGAGTGCCAGAAATATGCCAGGAAGTGTCTCTTACAGTTCAGCTAAACACACAGGCACTGATCACTATAGCTACACGACTTGACTCTCATTTCAGCTAAATTTCAAATATTTAAAGTGGACAATAACAACGATGAATTGAACTTGGATATCCACTGACTTGCTAAGAACCAACAATTTATAAACTGTTCAAATGGTTTATCACCACTGCTCTGACACTCTAATTCTCTATTTACAGCTATTAATTTACGTTGGCAACAATCACCGTATCTACGTAGCTGGAATGTATGTGTGTGTGTTAGTGATATTTGGCAAGAAGTTCTATGACTGAAGTGGGAACAAGATACCATTTTTAGCAAGATGTGATGTAACCTTGACAACAGAATGAGGCCTGGCAACAACTACAACACCCAACTACGAATATATGCCTCCACTACAAGTGCTTACATACATATTCAGTCTGAAAATGTACTTTCATGATTAGTATTGCCATAGAGACAGCACATAACGCTCAACTAGCCTAATTTCACCTGTAAGTGAGCAACAAGGATTTCTGACGGCTGTACTTAAGTGGGTGGGCAAAAACAAAACAAAAAAAAAAGTTCTATAAATTGTGTGTGTGTGTGTGTGTGTGTATTAGGACCAAATTGCGTCTTCAGAACAAAGAGACACTCATAACAGGGGCACAATTTTGTCACTCTACAAATAGTATCCAAGTAACTGAAGTGAGGGATATGCAATGTGAATTAAGTAGTAAATACTATACCAAGTGTGCACTATTATATAACAAAGAGAAAGGAGAGCAATGAAAAATGAATACAAGCAACCTAAAGAGAGAGGTTTGCTATCAAGAGGGAGAGCTACTGCTAACCCCACCCCCTAACCCCACCCCCTCCTCCCATCCTCTCAAAATAAAAATTGTACATGTACATAACTACATTAGACACCGAGGCAGCAACTTTATTTTTGGCTTTGTTTCATTAGAGGTTAGTCCACACTTACTGACTCAAACTGTATGTAGCTTATGTACTGTATGTAGTAGTCTGAACATTCACTCAAAAATGACTCCTGGAAAACAACCAAATTCCCACACAGAAATCAAACACTGTCAACAGAAACCACACCTAGTCTACAGAAAGAACGCATGTTTAGAGCATACAATGCGGAAAATGTAAATAATACCTTTTAAAAATTAATAGAAGCACTGCAATAGCCTCAGCTAGCACGTAAAACTTTATGCCATACCAACCTCCATGTTGTGGTGTAAACCTATATATATCTATATACTGTTCAGATATAACTTATGAATAACTTCTGCTATAACTGGAAGATGACTGAAAAGTGTTCAAATATTTTTTTGAAGAATTTGATGGGCAGTCCATCTTTCATAACTGGCCAAACTATGACACGAAGTTAAATGGAACCTCAATGTATGTGAAGGTACAAACATAATTGTTTGTTGTAGGGTCATTCTTCATGTGGCAAGAAATGAAGCTGTTTTCAATCTAGTATGTAATCTCTGTAGGGATTGAAAGGAAAGATTAATAAATCTACTCAAGCTCACATTGTCCCTACTTCTACATTAAGTCATTTAAGGGTGCCCGCACATA